>ENA-OQDA01000129-OQDA01000129.1-human-gut-metagenome-genome-assembly--contig:-NODE-129-length-31743-cov-5.212709_pt1 | contig 31743 bp, 31 predicted proteins | sample MGYA00242771_ERZ504603 | MGnify/ENA primary metagenome ERZ504603 (study PRJEB26092, sample SAMD00036328) | human gut metagenome | host: Homo sapiens | study: EMG produced TPA metagenomics assembly of...
TCCGGCCAGTATCTGGTTGGCCGCGTGGAGCGCGTATGGAGCACCGGGTGCACGGTGAAAACAATCCTTGATCCATCAGTTAACGTCAGCGCGGAAGAGTCCAACACCAATGAGCAGGGTGTCCTCGGCACGGATATTGCATTATCCCGGGAGGGCAAATGTCAGCTCACCGGCCTGGAGCGCTCAACCGTTGTTTCCAAAGGCGGAATTGTGCAGACCTCCGGCGCAGGCGAATTCTTCCCGCAGGGCATCCTTATTGGCACAGTGGAGGATGTAAAAATAATACGTATGAATATTTCCGCTTATGCGGTAGTCAAGCCGGGCGTCGAGATTAGCGCAGTGCACGATGTTTTTATCATCACTGCCTTTGAGGGGCAGAAAACGGCGGAGGATGCGCAAAACGCTTCCGGCAGCAGCGCGCCATAATGGCGGGAGCGCGCGCTGGAATCCTTGCAGAAAGGCAGGGCCTTCGATGGTGAAAAGGAAAAAAGCAGGTCTACCTGCGATGGGGAATTCTCGCTGTAATCATCCTGCTCGTATCCCTGCTGCAAAACACGGGCGGTCTGTTGCCTAGAATATATAGCGTCAGCGCGATGCCTTTAATTCCGCTTGTGGTTTGTATTGCCATGTTGGAGCGTGAAATGGCAGGCGCATGCTTTGGCATGTTTGCCGGTATGCTTTGGGATGCCGTGGGCACGCGTGGAGATGGATTCCACGCCGTTGTTCTGCTCATCATCGGCTGCATCTGCGGGTTGTTGCTGCACTACCTGATGCGGGTCAATTTTGTCACGGCACTGCTCCTGTCCACATGCGCGGCGTTGGTGCACAACCTGCTTTATTGGCTGGTTTTTCTGGTGATTCCGGGTTATGATGGCGCTGTGAGCGCCCTCGTGCGCTTTTACCTGCCCGCAAGCTTGTATGCGGTGCTGTTCCTGCCCCTTTTTTTTCTTCCCCCTACGTGCGCTCGGCAGGAAGCTGAAAAACCCGCTTTCTACAAATGAAGAGCCGTCCGTAATCCTCTAGATGGCATGATTTCCATCCGACGCGCTGCATGAGCGCCAACCAGATGGTTGACTCAATCGCCACCAAAACGGCGGTTTCCATGAACAGAGCATTTTTGACACAGCAGTTTCTAACCGCTGTGTCTTTTACGATTTTTTACGAAAACATTTTTGAGCATGAAAGGATGGGCCGAACCGATGAATCAGGACAAACGTACCTCCCGCGTTATCATCTCTGTCTGTCTGCTGGGCGTATTCCTGCTTCTATTTGCAGGCCGCCTTGTTCAGCTGCAACTTGTCCACGGCGCCGAATATGCCGAACAAGGTAAGTCCATCAGCTCCGCCAGCACGCGGGTGGAGGCGGCACGCGGCGAAATTTTGGATCGCAACGGCAATCCGCTTGTGACCAACCGGCAGGGCAACTCGATCACATTCACAGCAGAAAAATTCCCTGCTGATAATAAAGATGAGATTGCGCAGCGTAATCAGCTCGTCAACAGCCTCATTGAGCTGCTGGAATCCAAAGGGGAAAAATGGATTGACAACCTTCCGCTGATTTATGATGAAAGCGGCAAAATTGCCTTCCCGGAGAATCGGGAGAGTGATGTGGCCTACCTAAAATCAGATGAAATCCTGCATGTTAACAGTTATGCAACCGCGCAGAATTGCTTGGATGCGCTCATTGAAAAATACAGCCTCCAGGAATATACGCCGGAACAGGCGCGCAAAATTGCTTCCGTATACTATGAGATGCACCGCCTGATGTTCAGTAAGCGCACGCCATACACCTTCGCGGAAGATGTTTCCACCCAAACGGTAGCGGAAATCAAAGAAAAAAGCGATTTTTATCAGGGCGTTGAGATTGAGGTCGTACCATACCGCGAATATGTGGATGGCGCGCTTGCTCCCCATATCCTCGGCATGGTCGGCGCAATCAGTGAAAATGAATATGAAAAATATAAAGAGAAAGGCTATCTCCAAACCGATTCCATCGGCAAAAACGGCATCGAAAAGGCAATGGAAGAATACCTGCGCGGCACAGACGGCGTGAAACGCACTACAAAGGACGACGACGGCAATATCACAACAGAATACGTCAAGGAGCCGGAGCAGGGACACACGATCATTCTCACCATTGATAAAAACCTCCAAAAAGTTGCGAACGAAGCCCTTGCAAAGCGGATTGCAGAGCTCAAAGCAGAGCAGCCTGATCACCCCTTCTGCGGAGCCGCCGTGGTAATCGACGTTCACACCGGCGAGGTGCTTGCCGCCGTATCAAACCCTACCTATGATATCTCTACCTACAGTAAAAATTATGACGAGCTCTCTAAGGCGGAAAATGCACCTCTGTGGAACCGTGCAATGATGAGCGCTTATGAGCCCGGCTCTACCATGAAGCCTGGCATCGCCATCACCGGCCTGGAAGAAGGTGTTTTTAATGCAAACACTACCTATTATTGCGGCGGCCGGGGGGTACCAAAGATACCGCGAGCTAAAGCTCGGATGCAGCACAGGCACGCATCGCAATATCAGCGTTGTGCATGCCATCGAGATTTCTTGCAACAACTTCTTCTTTGAGGCCGGATATCAGATCGGCATTGAAAAAATGAATGAGTATTCCCGAAAATTTGGCCTGGGCCAGCCGACAGGCATTGAGATCGCGGAAGAAACCGGCACGCTTGCCACGCCGGAATATGCCGAATCGATTGGCACTCCATGGCGCCCCGGCGATACGGTGCAGTATGCGATCGGCCAATCCTACAACTTGTTTACTCCGCTCCAAATTGCAAACTATGCTGCCACTATTGCAAATGGCGGCACGCGCTATGAAACACATTTGGTCAAATCCATTAAATCCTATGATTACAGCAAAACGGTGTTGGAGAAGGAACCAGTCGTCTCCGCCAATCTGAATATCAGCAAATCCACGATTGATCTGGTGCATGAAGGGATGCGGCGCGTGGGCGACGGAACCGGCTTCTGCGCGCGCTCCTTCTCCAAAATTAAAAATGGCGTCAAGGCCGCCGCTAAAACCGGCACGTCCCAGGTGAAGCGCAAAATCAACGGCCAATGGCAGAATGATTATAACGCTGTCCTAATTACTTACGCTCCTGTAAACGATCCTGAAATTGCCATAGGGATTGTCATTGAAAGCGGGGACACTGGCGTTGACTGCGCGCCGGTCGCAGCAGAAATCTACAACCAATATTTCTCCGGCAGCGAAAGCGCAATGGACCTTCCGCAGGAAGGCAATACCCTTCTGCAATAACGCTTGAAAGGAGAAGTGGAACACCATGGCTAGAAAAATTGTGATCGCCTCCGGCAAGGGCGGCGCGGGGAAATCCTCTTTGGCTGCCGGGCTCGGCGGAGCGCTTGCAGGCATGGGCAAACACATCCTCCTAATCGATTGCGATATCGGCCTGCGCAGCTTGGATTTGATCCTAGGATGCGCGGAAAACACAGTTTACGACTGGGCGGATGTCCTGTTGGGCCGTTGCGCGCCTGAAAAAGCGCCCTTATCGGTGGGCGGCCTTCATCTTCTCGCCGCGCCTTTGCGCGACACTCCCGCCTTTACCCCGGGTGCCATGCACTCCCTTACCGCACAGTACGATGCCTTTTTTGATGATATCCTTATTGACGCGCCGGCAGGGATCGAGCGGGGTTTCGCTTGGCTGCCAGTGCGGCGCAGGAAGCGGTGGTCGTTTCCACGCCGGATGCGGTCTGCGTTCGTAGCGCCGCCGCGGCTGTAGACGCGCTGTATGCGATGGACATCGCGCCGATTCACCTCATTATCAACCGCTTTAAGGCTCAGCCCGTTTCAAAACGCCAGCTGCTCAATATCGACCAGGTGATCGACAGCGCGGGTGCCCGTCTGCTCGGCATTGTGCCGGATGATCCGAATGTTACGTACCGTGCGGCGATGGGCAAACCAGTGCCCTTTGATTGCCCGGCGGGCAGCGCGTATCTTCGAATCGCAAAAAGGATCGAAGGAGAGAAAATCCCGTTAAAACATCTTGATAAAATGTAATTTATCTGTTATGATAGGAATAAGAATTGTTATTTTTGAATCAACACTCTCATAAAAAAGGAGCTGCATATATGAATATCGCACTAATTGCCCATGACGCGAAAAAGGAGCTTATGACGCAATTCTGTATCGCTTACTGCGGCGTACTCAGCCGCCACACACTGTGCGCCACTGGCACGACGGGCAAAATTGTCTCTGAGGCAACTGGGCTTTCCATCCAGCGGTTTCTAAGCGGTTCACAGGGCGGCGATCAACAGATTGCTGCAAGGATCGCGTGCAATGAAATCGATTTACTCCTGTTTTTCCGCGATCCCCTTAGCCCGAAGCCACATGAGCCCAACGAAGCCAATCTGCTTCGCTTGTGCGATGTGCATAATATTCCGGTTGCAACCAATATTGCAACTGCGGAGGCATTGATTCACAGCCTCGACCGTGGAGACCTTGATTGGCGCGATATTGTTAATCCAAAGGCTTGATTTTATGCGGCTGGTCCTCCCAATTCCTCTATTAAGCTGAGCAACAGAATCTGATAAAAAGGCGTCCTGTCTGAATAGACAGGACGCCTTTCTTTGATTTCCTTATTGAACCGCAGTATAGCTACCGCCCTCATTGTATAGAATATAGCTTTCAATCCCTGCCGCTTTTAGGGCTGCCACCTGCTCGCTCACATCAGAGCTCGCATTCAAAAGGGGCATCAGGGTGGCATTTCCCGCCGCGGCTTTCAGCTGCTTCCCAGCGGCCGCAAGGAAAACGGACGGATCCTTTGCGGGCGAGAATGATTCTCCGCCGATTGTAATGCTTCCTTTGAGCCCAGACAGGCGCAAATCCGGCGCATAAACATCGGCGCCGCTTCCAAACAGACTGCCATGATACTGGCTTTCTCCACCGCCGAGGGCCCCTTCCCCTGATTGCATCAAAATCACATTTTTACTGCCAGCCGCCTGCTTTGCACTGGCAACAAAATTCTTTAAAACATCATTTCGGGATACGCCGCTTTCGCTCTCTCCTATATAATAGGTCTTATTCAGCGCATATCCGCTGGGGAACTGCACGCTATCGAGCAGGATGCTGTCAATCTCCATGGCTGTCAGCTCACCGATCAAACCGGTCAGATAGCTCTGCACCGTTTCCGAATAGGGGTTTGCCCATGGTTTGCCGCCTTTATCCGCGCTGTTGTCCAGCCAGAGCGTGCCGGGCCGCTGGTAGCATACCGCGCTACCCTCCCCCAACCTTCTGGCGGCCAACGGGTCACGGAAGCACTGCACCCGCGCAATCACAGACAAGCCATTGTCATGAATCTTTTGAATCGCTTGTGCAAAATTCGAATAAGCCCCCTCTGCGGCGCCGCTCTTCACCTGCTCCCAATGCGGAGGGAAAAAGCAACGTGCCGTCAGTATCCTTTGCGTCAATCATTACAGCGGATGCACCGCTCTGCTTTGCAACAGCAAGGAAGCTATCTAGGGCAGATGCATTGCGAAGCGTCCTCTCCGGCAGCCAGAGCGCCGCAATTGCTTTTTGCTGCTGCGCTACAGGCCCCTCTGACTGCGGCTCCTGCGGCGCATCCGATCCTTGCCCGCCACTGCCTGTTTCCACCTGAGGCGGCTTGGTAACAGCGGGCTTATTGGATAAATTCAAAGCAAAATCTGTAATAAAAAAGGCAAGCACCATTACTGCGGCAAAGCCCAACACCATTAGCGCGATCTTAGCAATTCTTTTGCCGCGCTCTGAGCGGCTGGCACTTTTGCGGAAGCGGCCTTTGCGCCCCTCCGAATCTTGACGAAGCTCGACTAGTAGCTGGAGCGCTGCCCGGAGCCGTAGTCTTTTTTTACTTTATATTTTTTTCCCATACAACAGCCATCCTTTCGTGGAATTCGCACCCTTCATTGGTAAAAACAGAGTGCTTCAGGCACCGTCCTGCAATTATATAAACAGGGATCTGCCGGAAAAACCAGTGAACGCAAGCGCCAGCAAAGAAACATAAATAAAAGCGCCGGCGTTCCTTGAAAGGCCTTTGGGATCTTATCGTTACGATCCAGCACGTGAATCCCGCATGGATCAGAAACACGGCCAGAGCGAAGGCCGCGCCTGCCCCAAGGCCCGCGCCAAGAGATTCGCCCACCGTATAAGCGGCACTGCGGTTGATCACAGGGATCGCAAGCACTAGCGTATTGAATGCCGCCATGCCGATCTTCCGAAGGATGCTGTCGCTTGCATGCAACGCATAACGAAACACCAGCACTACGATCACATACAATACAAACAGCACAATCATATATATGAGCAGCCGTACAAGCGTATGCGCAAGGCTCACCTGTGGCAGCAGCTCTAATGCGCGGCAGATAATCGAGGTTGCAGCGGAAAACACGGTGATAAACAAGGCAAACGATAGCACATAACGCGGCTTGGAAGAGATTCTGACCGCCTCGCTTGCGCCGAATCCGCCTGTAAACACCAGATTTTGCAACAGTAGGGCATAGAGCGCCGTTACCAAAAGCGTGACAAATCCGTTCATGGCTGCTCCCCTTTCTCTTTTGCATCCTGGACATTATCCGCCCGCAGTTTACTCTCCTGCTCTGCACGCCGCCGGTTCAGCGCTGCTAATACGTCCGCAAAGCTTTCCATTTCCTCATCCTGCCTCGGCTTGCGTGCCGAATCAGGCTGTGCGTCAGAGGCTGCCGGCTTGTGCGCAGGGCGTTTCTGCGCGGACAAGGGCGCTTCTTTTTTAACTTTTTCTACTTTCAACGCTTTCTCCACGGAGCTACTCCTCTTCGTGGGCGGATGCTTTGAGGCCGGCTCTTGTGTAGGCGGCACGTCGCCCGGCTTTTGATGCTCCAATTTCGCGGGCCTGCTTTTCTTCACCGGCTTTTTGGGCTTCTTTTCATGCGGCAGTGGAACGGATTTCTTCTTAGCCAAAGCATCTGTTTCATGCTTCGGCCATTGCTCCGGCTTTTTCTTTGACTTTGGTGCGGATTCTTCCTGCACAGCGCTTCGTTTCCGGTGGAACAGGCGCGCCAGCGGCTCAATCACGGATACATCCTCATCATCCACATGGGCAACCGGAGTTGCCAATTCCTCTTCTCCAGAATGGCGCAGATGATAAATCCACTTTACGGCGGCAGCCATAAAGCCCAGCAGCAAAAACCTCCAAAGGGCATCAATAGGCCCGTAATCTTCGGTAGAGTTGGAAAAGAACGTCCTAAAATAGAGCCGCTTCCCAACAACTCGCGGACAAATCCGAGCAGCAGCAACACAATCGCATAGCCCAGGGAGGCGCCCAGCGCATCCATCATGCTTACACGAAGAGGCTGATGCACAGCGCAGGTTTCGCAGCGGAACACAATCATCGCATTGACCGCAAGCAGTGGCAGATAGCCGCTCAGCGTGCCCAGAAAATCCGGGAAAAAGCGCTCGCACGCAAACAGTCCGCCCGCGAGTAGGCCGAAGCTGAGCAAGGCGTATATTCCGATACGCAGCCAAAAGGGCAGCCTCTTTAATACGAGAGCCGTCAAGAGCTCCATGATCATCAGCAGGACGGCTGATACCACTGCTACGATTGCAGCCGCCTTCAGCGTGGTGGCAAGCATAATCGCTGGAAACAGGCCCAGGCACAGCATTAAAACCGGATTGCCCCGCAGAATGCCACGTCGAAAGGCCTCTTTGGCCGAAAGAACCTGCATCTCCTGCTCACGCATTCATACCGCCCCCTTCCTTCTTCATATCCGTGGCCGAGGCGGCCGCCTGCTGCTTTTCCTTATGGCCTTTTATCAGCCCGTCTGCCATCGGCCAAACGGCATTCATCAACAGCACCGCAAAGCATGCGCCTTCTTCATAAGCGCCGAAATACCGCAGCAGCATACAAATCCCACCCGCCGCCATGCCGTAAAGCAGCCGCTGTAAATGGGTTTTGGGAAGCGTGGCGGGATTCGGCAAAAGAAACAGCGCGGTAAACACCAGCATGCCCGCTGAAATCTCCATCGTTAGGGACAGCTTGCGCCCCGTCAAAATCCGCGGGAAGAGAACAGAACATACGGAGCACACCGCTACAAAGCCCGCGGAACTGAGCCAAAGGGAAGAATGGAAAATAAAAAACGCGATTGCCGTGCCAAACATGACCAGCATACAGGTAGCGCCCATCGGGCCGGGCACCTTGCCGATTACCGCGTTGAAATAGCTTAAAATATTGCCATCAATCGAATTATGCACTTTCAGCATGGAGGCAAACGAGGCGCCCTGCACAAAGCCTTCCGAGCCGGTCACTGCCATGGGCAGCGAGCTATCGATCGCCGGATAGGTAAAAACGAGCTCCGGCCAGCAGACGCACAAAAAGGCGATACCAGCCGCGGCGGGGACAAACGGCGTCTTTTCTGCGCTCCCAAAGGGCAGCTTTGCCGCCACGATTGCAAACGCACTCCCTGCGGCAGGCAGCCACAGCGGTGCGGAAGCGGGCAACAGCAGCGCAATCATAGCGCCGGTGAGCGCCGCATATAATGGATCCATCCCCGGTTTTCTACGCATCAATGCCGCGCCGGCAGCATCGCAGAGCGCCGCTATAGAAATGGAAACCGCCAAAAGGAGGAGCACCCTCCACCGGTAATAATAAAACGCCATCACCGCCGGAGCAATCAGCATAAGGAGCGTTGAAATGGTATAGGATCGAAACGCCTTTTCAGAAGGCGTCCTGATCTGTTCTCCCGAAGCGGACAAGCGCCTCACCGCCTTTCCTGTAAATTCATTGTAGGCCTTTTGCCAGAAATTATGCATTGCGCATGACTACGCCTGGGCATATGATAGAGAGAGGAAATCGAGCAAACTGATTTTGATTGGGGAGGGATGTGCCTTTGAAGATCGAGGCGCCTGAAGAGAATAAAATCGTAGTCCGGCTGACAGCGGACGACATGACGAAGCTGCACATTACATATGAGGAGATGGACTACGCCAATATTGAAACGCGCCGCGTTATCTGGACGTTGCTGGATGAAGCCCGCAGGGAGCTTGGCCGCGATATTGATCCATCCGGCCGAATGCTCATTGAGGCGCTACCCGCTCGTGAGGGAGGCTGCGTGCTTCAATTTACCGTCCTTGAGCAGGAGCATAAGCCGCAGCGCCACTTGACCATGAAAAAATCGAGAACTCCAATCGTCTATGAGTTTACCAGCGCGCAAAGGCTGCTTGACGCCGCCGAAAACGTCCGCCGGTTGAACGCTCTCCCAGCAGAAAGCGAATTATACCGGCAGGAGCATTGCTACCGCCTGATCGTTTCATCCGAGGAGTCATCCGACCTGCTGGAAATTGCGCTTTCCGAATTTGGAGCCCCCTGCGCACGGGGAGAACTCCCCGCCGCCTTTACCCGCGAGCATTGGCAGAGCATATGCAAAAGCAATGCGCTGGAGCAAATCAGCGGGGCCATTTGATCACTGCGCTGCCTGCTCCGCTTTGACGCGCAAGGAGGCAATCATCGCCGCCGCGTCCGTCGCGCCGAACACTGCGCTGCCCGCCACGAAGATATTCGCTCCGGCCTTCGCCGCCGCGGCAATGGTTTTCTCGCTGATACCGCCATCCACCTGAATATCGAGGTTCAGCCCGCGCCTGTCCGCTTCGCGGCGGATCGCCGCAACCTTCGGCATCATATCCTCCATAAAGGATTGCCCGCCGAAGCCCGGCTCCACTGTCATTACAAGCACCATACCCAGCCTGTCGAGGTACGGAAACACCGCCTCGGCGGGCGTTTTGGGCTTCAGGCTCAAAGCGGGAACCGAGCCGCCCGCGCGGACCAGCTCGATCGTCTCCTCCACAGGAGAATCGGACTCAATATGAAAGGTCAGGATATCCGCACCCGCCTTCAAAAAATCCGGCACATATTGGAGCGGATTACTGATCATCAAATGGACGTCAAACGGAATGGAGGCGTAGGGACGCAGCGCCTTTACAATGGGCGCGCCAAGCGTGAGATTTGGGACGAAATGCCCATCCATCACATCGATATGCAGCCAATCTGCACCGCATTTTTCCATGCGGGCAAACTCCTCGCCCATGCGCGAAAAGTCACAGGAGAGGATGGAGGGAGAAATTTTCATCATAAGAGGATCCTCCTGAAAACGGCTGAAAACCAGCTGTTAATATGGAGTATATTTTAACAATTTTCATAAGAAAGGTCAAGGAAATCGGGCGGCGGACGATGGATTGCAGACAGTATTTTATCGAATCGAATTTTAAAAATTTTGATGGCTGAAATATCGCCGAAAGTTATATATATTCTGGTAATTATATCGTTTATCCCACATTGTATTTGCCAAGCTAAAGGGCTAGTAGAAAGCCTAAACAGTACACAGGCTCTTCCCACTTGGTTACGCAATGCCCTTCCAGGGCTTAAAATTATGAATCATTAAATAAACAGGCTGTCTAGTTCGATTCGAACCGGCCAGCCTGCCACATTTTTATTTTTTATATTTATGATTGATTATTCAATCTGGACACCCATTTATCCAAAGCTTGTTTCACCAAATGGTTAATTGTATCCGCCCCTTTCAACCACTCCGCCACCGGCGGGCTAATCGCATAATATGCTTTGATGAAAGCTCGGCCCCAAAGCGTCTGCGATAATACCTCATCCCGGAAACGCCGCAGGACGAGCACCTCCGGTGCTTCATAAGAGCCATACACAGCCGTTGCGATATAGCATCCCGATTTGCCGGCAGGCTTAGAATTGTTGGAGCCGTTAGCAGAAACAGCCTTTGCAGCATCCTGCTTAATTTCAGAAAAAACGCTTTGATCTATACTGCTCGCTTTGTTAGGCGGAAGTTTAGCGAGCATTTTATCAAACAGCTCCCTGTGGCTGTCATGGAAGCTGGGTTGCGAGCCCAAGAATGACTTTTCAGCCTGTTTAAATAAAGCGAGAGCGCCTCTGTATATCTTTTTAGAATATCTACAACTGCCTGCTGATAACTTTCGTTATCTGCTACAACAGAGCTGTCTAGAGCTTCTGTGAAGTAAGAAGATAAAAGTATCTGAAGACCAGCATAAATCTCGTAATTCGCATCCGTGGACGACATATCATTTATAAATTTCTGCGCATCCAATTGGCCTTTAGCAACCAAAGATTTGAATTCATTCCACATAGCATCCAGTTCTGTACTATCTTCATAGAGGCATGCCGCCAAATCAATCAAAGCATATGCATTCTGTAAATAAAATCGATAAACTCCTTCTTGAATCTTGTTATATTCATCCATTGAGGCGAGAGTCATGCATTCCTTGCCGATTTCCACCGCTTGCTGAGCTAACTTTTCTTGTTTTGCAAAAATAGCACCAATATCTTTATGAGTGCGTATGTATTCCCAGGATAACTCTTCTTTTGGTAATATGATATGTATGCTTTCCAAGTCACGCAACTTCTGATCAGCTGGGCTAGTTGGCTGCTCTATGCAGGCCTCACCGCATTTCGGACAAAAAGCCATATCGTCGTTGAGTGCATTTCCACATTTACTACAATACTTCATTTCACATCTACCCCTTCTAAATTCGATATCTGTACCCGCATTTCAAGCAGGTCACCATCACATGTTTGGAGCCACCTAGCCCTCCCGCTAAATATCCGGCATCGCCCATCAGACCATACCCAAAAGCCGCCGCCTGATAATTGAATTCATTGCTGGCCGAAAGTGACTCACTTCCACAGTAAGGACATTTAGCCCTCGTACTTTCCTCACCCTTTTTCCGCCACTGTTCCTGTTGCGCTTGCGCTGTCTGCCGTTTTTGAGCCGTTAGTATATCCTTTGTATCCAAACGGGATTTATATTGCATAATATCCTTTAGTCCATCTTCCCTTTCATCAGGCTGAAAAACAGGTTCCTCCGTCATTAATCTTTGACCACATTTCACACAAAAATGTGCGCTAACGTCATTTTTATGGAAACAAGACTGGCAGCTTATTTTTCCAGATTCATCAAATCGCAGGATAGCTCCGCAATGTGGACAAGTCTTTTCCCATCCACCGATTTCCATGTGACAATTTGAGCATTTCATAAAAACAATCACACCTTTATTTTATTTATATTAACTTATCTCATAATAATTTTCAATATTTTATCTATAAATATCGAAAATAATATTAAATTATTGTTTTTATATTCCCAAAATCCCCATATTATTGTGTTTCTTTTATAAATAATAAAAATATCCGGTAGATGCAAAAGCATCCGCCGGATAAACAAATTGGTCTTACTTTTTAATCTGATTCAGCCTCTGGTTCAAATACCGCACCATCTCCGGCGTAATTCGATCCCCTGCCATTTCGATGACCTTTTCAATCGTGAAATGCTTTGCCATGTTGAGCATCCCTTTGCTCACCTTCATGCCCGGCATGACCTTTCCAATCATCTCAGAGACGAATTGCTCGCCCTCCGGGTTCTTCAGCAGGGCGCCGACCTTATCTTTGATCGAGAAATAACCCTCCGGGAATTGGAGCGGCTCCTCGCCCTCCCCGCCAGAGGCGGCGAACCAGTTCTCCACATTTTGGCCGGCCTTCTCCGCTTCCTCCGCGAGCATGTAGGAGGCATTCGGCTCTGTAACGCGCACGAGCGGGATGCTCTCGCAGCAAACCTCCTGCTGCCCAAGGAACCCGGCCGCCTGAATGATATTTTCGCCCATCGTCAGCGGCACACGGTCAAAGGTGAATACATACTTTCCCGCAACGCTGCCGGTTTTCTTTCCATTTACCTTGAGCGACACCTGCTCACAATTGGAATATACCTTTACCTGCACCGTTTCCTCCGCCCGCTCTTTGAACCGGCGCGAACAGATATGGACAAACGGCGCTTTCGTCCAATACGCCTTATAGATATAGAAAGAATCCTTGCGCGTTTGCCGGTCAAACGTGACGAGGCCCTTGTTGTTGCGCCCCTGCACGCCGCCCTCATCGCGCATATCGCTCGCGAAATCAAACATATTCCAAACATGCGTGCTCCACAGATAAGGCCGCTGCGCGAAGGTTTCCAGCATTTTTTCATGGTAATAGGCCTGGTATTCCTCGCTGTAATCCCGCACCTTAGGGGATGCGCTGTGAAGCGTTGTGATGCCTTCGCAGCCATATTCCGAAATGCCGAGGCAAATCTCCGGGTTTTCCGCGTGGAAGGTATCCAGCCAGGGAGCATTGTCCTCCACCTTGCCGAGATACCAGCCGAAATAGTGGTTATAGGAAATCACATCGGTAATATGGTTGAGCGGGCTGTCGTTTTCGACCATCGAAAGATTCGCCATGGTAGTGAGCCTTGTTTGATCAAGCTCATGCACCAGGTCATTGAGCGCATGGAGATTGGAAAGCAACTCCTCGCTCTCGCCGCCGATGGAGATTTCATTGGAGATTCCCCAGAAGCAGATGGAGGGATGGTTGTAATTCTGCACAACGAGCTCGTGCATCTGCTGGAGCGTATTCTCACGCGCCTCAGGCGTATTCAGGAACATCGAGATAAACGGGATTTCCGCCCAGACAACCATGCCGGCCTCATCGCACAGATCGTAGAAATAAGCGTCGTGCTGATAGTGCGCAAGGCGGATGGTATTCGCGCCCACCTCCTGGATGAGCTTCATATCCTCCTCATGCTCCCTTTCGCCAATCGCCCATCCCTTATCCAGCCGATCCTGATGGCGGGAAACACCGTGCAGCGGATAGGGCCTCCCGTTGAGAGAAAAGCCCGTGTCCGGACGCACTTCAAAAGTACGCACGCCAAAGCGCGCACAAACCGCGTCGAGCTCCGCGCCGCCCTCCAGCAGCTTCGCGCAAGCTTTGTAGAGATACGGATCCTCCACACCATTCCACAGATGCGGGTTTTCCAGGCGAATGGAAGCCGTACCCTGATGAATATCCACTTGCGTACGGGCAATGCAGTCGTCCCCACTATCATAGATTTCGAAGAGCAGCGTCTGCCCGTCGCGCGCATTCGTCAGATACGCTTCCAACGCGATATCCGCCGCGCCGTCCTTGAGAAGCGGCGTCACGCGCAGGCCCGGCGCGCCGTAATAATCGAGGTCGAAATGGCTCTCCGGCACCGTAATGAGGCTCGCCTTCCGGTACAGCCCGCCGAAAAACGTAAAGTCCGCCATCTGCGGGTAGACCGTGTCGTTTGATCCATTATCGGTCATGACGGCTAGAAGGTTTTCCCCATCCGCCTTCAGATAGGGCGTAATATCCGCACGGAAGGTCGAAAAACCGCCTTCATGTCGCGCAGCCTTTTGCCCGTTGAGATATACCTCGCAGATGCTGTTTGCACCCTGAAATTCAAGATAGATGCGCCCACCGTCCGCCGGCACAGGAATCGAAAGCGCGCGGCAGTACCAGCAGGGACCACGGTAATAGTCGCTGCCTCCATCCTGTCCGTCGAGATTGTTCCAAGTGTGGGGAAGCGTCACTTCCTCCCAATCCTGCGGCAACAGGGCGGGCGGCGCCTCCTGCGCCATTTGAGTAAACAGCCAGCCATTTGAGAGCGTTGTTATCTGTCTCATGCCGATCATTCCTTTCCAGTTCCAAATAAGATTATCGTTTGACGGTTTCACCAGTTCTATACGCAGACGCCGGAAACAGATGAAAAGAAAAAACAATTTTATTATACAAGAGGATTAAAAAATAGCAATATTTTCTATAGAATCTCTGATATATGATTGAATTCTATTCAGTCCTTTTCGGTTGCTCTTGGTTAATTGGCAAAGCCAAAGCCTGCCGCAAACAAAAAGCAGGCGTGTACCTGATACACGCCTGCTTCCGTTATACATGCGGTTATTGCTCTTTGCCTACCAACCAATCAATGGATACGCCGAGCACATCGCTCAATGCGACAAGCTCTGTATCCGTAACATACCGCAGCTGGCCCTCCAGCTTTGAAAGACCGGATGCATTCAGATCAATGCCACGCACCTGAAGCTGGGTCAACAGATCCTTTTGCTTCATGCCGATTGCCTTACGGGACTGCTCCACTTTTGCTCCGACGATATTACGATCGCCGAGCGGCTGTTTTCTGATTCTCATGGCCACACACCTCTCCATAAAAATATAACATGGCACGCGCCTGGCAACATCAAGCAAGCTGTGCGGCCAATGACTGCGCCATTTACCGCATGGCAAACCGGATATTGGGGGGCCGGTCGGCCAACGGTGTTTGCCTTATCAAAAAAGGAACCACACGGTGTCCCTTTCTTCACGCGTATTATAACCTAGCAAATTCGAAAAAACAAGTGCTTTCACAATTTAGAAACAAATTCATTGTAAATCCATCGGCTGACGGCAGCTTTCCCCGCTCAAACTCGCATGAAAAGCCTGCTTTTTAAGCCTTAGGAACAAACACAGCAAGAAATATCAGAAAAAAAGAACCATACAGTAAAAAAATGTTATAATAATAGCCGGCAGTCTCCCGCTTGGAGAAGCAGGGTCTCTCTCTTTCATCCGGGTGATCACCGTAATTTTTTCCTCATTTAAAGAATACCTACAAATTATGAATTAGGAAAATATAATTTATTAAATTTTTCATAAAACAGCGTATAAAACAACCAATTTTTGATGAAAAGCGAGGGAAACAACCATGGAATACACAGGCAAGCTGAATTTGACCATGCTAACAGATTTTTACGAGCTGACAATGGCCAATGGATATTTTCAAAATGGGTTTACGGAAACGATCGCGTATTTTGACCTGTTTTTCCGCAGGATCCCGGATGGAGGCGGCTTTGTCATCATGGCCGGCGTTGCACAAATGGTGGAGTATTTAGAAAACCTCTCTTTTTCTGAGGACGACCTGGATGCATTGCGTGGCCACGGATTTAGCGAGGCGTTTCTCGACTATTTGCGGCATTTTCAGTTTGCCTGCGATGTTTGGGCTGTCCCAGAAGGCACGCCTGTATTCCCCGGTGAACCGATCGTCACTGTGCGCGGCCCCGTCATCCAGGCACAATTTGTTGAAACCATGCTGCTTTTGTGCATCAACCATCAAAGCCTGATCGCCACAAAAGCCAACCGGATTGTCCGCGCCGCTCAAGGCCGCGGTGTGATGGAATTTGGCTCCAGACGGGCGCAGGGCTTCGACGGCGCGGTATACGGCGCACGAGCCGCCTTCATCGGCGGCTGCGTAGGAACGGCCTGCACCATCTGCGAGCGTGATTTCGGCATTCCGGCACTTGGCACAATGGCGCACAGCTGGATTCAACTATTTGATAGCGAACTGGAGGCATTCTGCGCCTATGCGCGTGAATACCCGGATAACTGCACCCTGCTTGTGGATACCTACGATACGCTCCACTCCGGCCTGCCCCACGCGATTGAAGCCTTCCGCCGTGAGCTGCTGCCGCGGGGCTGCCGCCCAAAGGGCGTCCGCATCGACAGCGGCGATATTACCTATCTTTCCAAGCGGATGCGCAAAATGTTGGATGAGGCCGGGTTCCCGGATTGTTCCATCGTCGCCTCCAATTCTCTAGATGAATATATCATTCGGGATATGCTGATCCAAGGCGCCAAGGTGGATTCCTTCGGTGTGGGCGAGCGGCTCATCACAGCGGCATCCGATCCGGTGTTCGGTGGCGTATATAAGCTCTCCGCTATTGAAACAGAGGACGGCGTCATCCCCAAAATTAAGCTCAGCGAAAATGTGAGCAAAATCACAACGCCTGGCGCTAAAACCGTATGGAGGCTGTTTGATCGTGACAGCGGCAAGGCGATTGCCGACGTTGTCACCTTGATGGACGAAGTGATTGATGAACGTGCGCCGTATGAGCTGTTTGACCCGGAATTCACCTGGAAGCGCAAAACGGTGCAAAACTTCCTCGCCCGCCCCCTGCTGCGCAAAATATTTGAGCACGGAAAGTGCATTTGCCATACCCCCTCTGTTGAAAAAATCCGCGCCTATTGCGCGGAGCAGGTAGACGCCCTGTGGGAAGAGGTGCTGCGGTTTGAAAACCCGCATCAATATTACGTGGATCTCTCCCAGAGGCTATGGGATTTGAAGCATAGCCTAATTGAAGAGCACCGGATAAACAGCGAGGGCTGACAGCCGCAGCCCCCCACCGGCCGCAGCCGGGCGGCACGCCCTGTTGTGCAGTGCAGCCACCGGGGGCTAAGCAATCTGAAAAATCAATAGGACGCATTGCATGGCGCTATGCCTGCAATGCGTCCATTTCATTTCCTATCCTCTCATGTGTTTCCCTTTTTTCGCTTTTTCAAACGCCGAAAAATCATGCAGGCAAATGCAACGCTGAATTCCTGCCCTACGGGCACTTGATCTCGGATGTCTTCCCACTTGATCTCCGGCACAATTTCTTCCACACATTGGCGATAGGAATCCGCAACGGTCTTATTACCGCTTTTCATTGCAACCATCCCCTCTTTGATTGGTTAACAACAGAATAACAAAAAACCCGAATAGATTCCTGACTTTATTTGCTCAAGTATTGTTTGCAGCGCACTCTTCCGCCGGAACATAATACTGCGCCTGCGCGTGCCAGAGCTCGTGATACTTGCCCTGTTCGTCCGCGAGCAGTTCGTCATGGCTGCCCGTCTGGATCAGCCTGCCATGGTCGAATACCGCGATCTGATCGCAGAAGCGGCAGGAGGAGAGGCGGTGGGAGATATAAATTGCCGTCTTTGCTCCGACGAATTGATTAAACCGCTCATAGATTTCATGCTCCGACACCGGGTCGAGCGCGGCGGTCGGCTCGTCGAGGACGATAAAGGGCGCATCCTTGTAGAGCGCGCGGGCCAGCGCGATCTTCTGCGCCTCTCCGCCGGAGATTTCCACGCCGTCCTCCTCAAAATCCTTGTAGAGCGCGGTGTCGAGCCCTTTCGGCATCTTCTCGGCCCGCTCGGCAAACCCGGCCTGCTCGAGGCATCTCCACACTTTCTGCTCATCATATTCCAGCGAGGTGGTCACATTCTGCCCCAGAGGGAAGGAAAACACGCAGAAATCCTGGAAGACGACGGAGAAGAGCGTCATATATTCCTCATAATCATACTTTTTGATATCGATGCCGTTGAGGGTGATCACTCCCTCCTGCGGGTCATAGAGCCGGCAGAGGAGCTTGATAAACGTGGTCTTGCCGGAGCCGTTGAGCCCCACCACGGCGAGGCGCTCGCCCACGCGCAGGCGGATGGAAAAATCCTTCAGCGCCCAATCCTCCGCGCCGGGGTAACGGAAGCTGACGTTTTGAAACGCGATCGTATAGTCGTTGTCGTCGCGTTTTTCGACCGGCAGGGTGCCCTGGTATTTGACGGGAGGGGTATCGAGCAGATCAAAAAAATACTGGGTCTGGTGTAATTCCGCAATTCCTGTGACGCCGGCGATCAAATTCTCCACGCCATGGGCAACCTGCTGGATAGCGCCGACATATTTGAGCAAATTGCCTGCGCCGAACAGCCCCGCGAGCGCTTTGAGCGCCACAAAAATATAGATCGCGCCCGTCATCACCGCCGTGATCAGCGCGTTTATGGAGCCAAACCGGCTCTCCGCCCGCGCAAAGCCACCATACACCTTGACAAGCTGCCGCATCGTTTTGTCATAGGCCTGCTCCATGATCAGCTTCTTCTCATGAAAGAGGCGGATCTCCTTCCCCAGCCGGTAATCTGATATTAAATCGCTATAGTAAGAAAACAGCCGCATGGCCTGAAGATTTAAATCGTAATATTGGTTATTTGTTTTTTGATAAAAATGCCCAACCACCAGCAGGGCTGCTGCGCAGGCTACCATCACGCCCAGCAGCGCCAGCGCCAGCCACGGCGATTCCCAAAAGGATGATCCGGTGCGCACCAGCACGATTTTCAAAAACGGAACCAGCATCACAACGGAGCACACCGTGGAGAAAAGGCCCTGGAAGAAAAGATCCATCGAGTAATAAAACACGTTGAGCGCGCCGCCATGGCCCCAATTCACCTGCCAGTAATCCCGCGCCTTTTTTTGAAAATCCGGGTTCTCCAGGTTTTCATAATCCGTATCCAAAATTTTTTCACTGGCCGCCACGCTCTCCTTCACCCATCCCATCGTTCTGTTTAGAAGGTGATGGCGGTTCGCCAGCGCATTTTTGCCGAGATAGAGCAGAAAGTTAAGGCCCACCGTCACCAACACGAGCAGCACGAGGCGTTTGATATCCCGCGCGCCGATCAGCTCGTCGAGGATCAGGGCGGACATCCACAGATTCACCAGCGGCTCGAGCGATAGCAGCAAATCGCTGAGGATCATGGTGGGAAACGTCCATTTTTCAAAAGCAGATAAGGCCGAAACCGTGCGCCTGAGCAAGGTGAATTTTTCTCGCCAGGAGAGCTCCTCAAACTTTTTGGGCTCATACATCCTGCTCGCCCCCTTCCGGATTTGTTTTGTAATACTGGCTTTGCAGCTCATAAAGCCGGTGATATTTCCCCTTCTTCGCCATCAATTCGTCATGCGTGCCTTCCTCCACAATTTGCCCGCCCTCTAAAAATAAAATCCGGTCGCAGAAGCGGGTGCTCGAAAGCCGGTGGGAGATGTAGAAGGAGGTGCGCCCCTTGGTCATCTCGCTGTATTTGAGATAGATCTCGTTCTCCGCAATCGGGTCGAGCGCGGCGGTCGGCTCGTCGAGGATGATGACCGGCGCATCCTTATACAACGCACGGGCCAGTAGCAACCGCTGCCGCTCCCCGCCTGAAAAATCCGCCGCGTTCTCATAAATTTGCTTATCCATCATCGTATGCAGCCCGTCCGGGAGCTGCTCGATCCGCGCGCTGAGCCCGGCCTGCGAAACGCAATGCGCCACTTTCGCTTCGTCCATCTCTTCCGCCACGCATAGCGCCACATTCTGCGCGACGCTCACGGGCAGGAAGTTGACATCCTGAAACACGGCGGTAAACAGTTTGAAATAATCATCCCGGTTGAACTCCGTGCTCTTTACGCCGTTGACCCGAATCTCCCCCGCCGACGGCTGATAAAGCCCGCACAGGAGCTTCATGCAGGTGGTCTTGCCCGCGCCGTTTAAGCCTACGAGCGCGATCTTCTCGCCGGGCCGCACCTGAAAGCTGAGATCTTGCAGCGTGGGCCGTTCGCTGCCCGCGTAAGAGAACTGCACGTGATCGAATGCGATCTCGCAGGGCGTCGCATCGCCCCCAGGCAGCGGCGCGCCCCCCTCCCGCCGCAGCTGGTCGGGCAGCTCTAAAAAGGCACGGTAATCATTGCACTCCAGGCTTGCAAGGTGCAGCTCGTTTACCTGCCTGGACAGCCCAAGCGTCCAGGCGGAAAAACCGGTAACCAGCCCAAAATAGAGCACAAAATCGGAGGGCGTGATCCGCCCCCGCAGCACCTGCGCAATCAGCACGGCATAGGCCACGCTGTCGCGTACAAGCACGAAGAAGGCGATCAATCCGTCGGAGGTTGTCTCCTGGCGCACCCATTTCCGCAGCAGCGCGGCATACGCATTTCCCAGCTGTTCAAATAGGCCGCGGAACCAGTGCGCAATGTGATACAGGCGGATATCCTTGCCGGCCGAAAATTTCTGGGCGGTGCGCGTCAGGTAATCAAGCTTATGCCGGATCAGCATTTGTCCCCTATCAAATTGGTAAACGTGGAAATTGTTCCACCGCAGGACGAAAAAGCTTACCGCCGACATAGTGAGCAAAAAGAGCACCAGCCAGATGCTGAGCGTTGACAAAATGGCCGTATAGGTGAAAATACCGAACACATTGACCCCCAGCGCAATTATCATCGTCAAAACGGCAGAGCCGCCGGAGCCGTTTCCATATTGGGTAAACGCTTCGCACCGCTGTCGTTTGATCCGGCCCTCCAGGCTCTCAATATTCTCATAATCCGTATCCAGGGTTTTCAAAAAGCCGTCTGCTTTAAAACGATACCGCGTTTGCAGATCGACCAATATGATCCGCCCGCCGATGAACTTATCCAGCCAACAGCACGCGCCGTAGATCAAAATCGCAACGCCTACCGTTGTGATCAGTTGCACCGGTGTCACCCCGCCCGTCAGGCAGTCAACCAGGATTTTGGAAAGCACCACCAAAATCAGCGGCGAGATGACCGACGGCGGGATGTGAAGCAGGGAGATGAGAATATCCTTTTTGCTCCAACCCCACACCTTTTTAAGCATATAAATCGTATTCTGCCAGGTCGTGTATTTTTTGTTTGCGTTTTCTGCTGCATTCTGTGTTCCCCCTTTACCTGCATCATAGCATGCGCTGCCCGCCCATAAAAAAATCGTGCACGAACGGCTTCGCTCCGTGCACGAATGGTATCTTTCCGATTTTCTGACTACCCGATGGGCAGCATCACTTCCGTTGCGAACACGTCGCCCTCATCCTGCCGGTTGCGATAGCCGCCGTATTTTTCAATCAGCGCGTCCACGCGCCTGAGGCCGAAGCCATGGCTGCCGGCTTTTGTGGTCTGGTATGCGCCGTTTTGCTTTTTCAGCGCCCCGCCCACGGAATTGCTCACGGAAATGTAGAATTGCCCCTTGAACCTGCCAATATAAACGCGGATGAACCGCTCCTGTTGTGCCGCCTGCTTCATGCAGGCCTCCATGGCGTTGTCGAGCAGGTTCCCGAGGATGACGCACAGATCCGTCTGCGCAACAGGCAGCTCCGGTGAAACCGTCGCCTTCGCGTTGACGGAGATGCCCTTTGCCTGCGCCATGGAGAGCTTGCTGTTTAAAATCGCGTCCACCATCACGTTGCCCGTTTTCACCACGGTATCGACGCTCGTCAGATCCTGGTCGAGGGAGGCGAGGTATTCCTCCAGCCGATCCGCCTGCCCCATCGAGAGATAGGCCTTCATGGTCTGGATATGGTTGTGATAATCATGCCGCCAGCCGCGCATTTGGCGGTACATATTCTCCACCTCACGGTAGTGCCGCTCCATCAGCTCGTTCTGATAGGCTGCGACGCGCTTCTCCGCGCTGCGGTTGATCAGCCGCCGCACAATAAGCGCCAGCCCCGCCGCCAGCAGGAGCAACAGTATCACCGCGCCCGCGATCAAAAGCCCGTTTTTCATGATTCTTCCCCTTTAAAAAACCGGATAAACGCATCATTCACCGCCGCATATAGCCGCCGGCTGACAGGGAGCCTTTCCCCGCTGTCGAGCGTCAGCTCCGATTTGTCAATCCGGCGGATGTGCCGGAGGCTGACCAGATACGAGCGGTGGCAGCGAATGAACGGCTCGCCTGCAAGCGTTTTTTCCAGCCCGCCGATGCTCACCTGCGCCTGCTGCGCCCCATCGGCCGTATGAATGCAGACGAAGTGCGCAAAGGCCTCCGCATAAAAAATATCGTCCGCGCAAAAGCGCGTTTGCACGCCCGCAACAGGCAGAAGCAGCTGCTTCGGCGCGCGGCTCAGCCGGGCCGCAGCCTTATCCAGGCAGGCAAAGAGCTTCGCCTCGTCGATTGGCTTTAACAGGTAATGCAGGGCGGATACGTCATACCCATCGGCTGCGAATTCCGCCGTGCCTGTGATGAAAATGATCGCGCATTTTTCATCCGCCGCGCGGATTTTACGCGCGAGCGTTACGCCGTCGAGCCCCTGCATCTGGATATCGAGCAAAAAAAGGTCGAAGCAGGGCTTTGCCTCCCACTCGAACCACAGCGCCTGCGCGCTGGGAAAGCGCTCCACGCGCACCGGGTCGGCCCGGCCCTCGCCCCAGCGGCGGACAAGCGCGCTGAGATATGCAAGCGTTGCCGGCTCATCGTCGCACACTGCGATGTGCATGCCGTTTCCCCTCCCCTTCCTGTTTTCATCCAAAATTATAGCATTTCATGCGGGCGGAAGCAACCGGCAGAAAAAGCCCTTGGTAACCTTCCGAAATATATGCGCCGGAGCGCGCTTCGGCTCTTGACAATCCCTCTGCCCGGCGTGCTATAATGAAAAAATGGATGGGTGTTTTTCGGGCGCGCTGCCGCCCGGAAAATCCGGAAGAAAGGGGTTATCAAAATGTATGCAATCCTATGCAAAATCATCGCTCTATTTATGGCCGCGCTCCAGAGCCTGCTCTGGTTTGCCCCCGGCCTTTTCGGCGGCGACCTGCCGGTCGATACCGCGGCCTATACGCCGCCCGTCTACGGCCAAGTGGGCGATGAGTCCCAGGCGGCGGAGCACGGCGGCTGGTACCTGACCTATGAGGATAATTTTGACGGCGACGCTCTCAACAGCGATCTCTGGGTGACCTCCCCACACGGCCTACGCAACACCGAATACTGGTGCGATAATATGGTGCGGGTGGAAAACGGCAACTGCGTCATCTCCGCCGCATACCTGGACGATAACGACTGCCCGGACGGGAAGTGCCCCGCCTTCGGCGATTTTACCTCCGGCATTGAAACGCGCGGCAAGCAGGAGCAGGTTTTCGGCTACTACGAGGCCCGTGTGAAATTCCCGAAGGCGGAAGGCCTCTGGAGCGCCATGTGGTTTCAGAGCGGCACGATGGGCCGACTTGGCAACGGCGGCAAGGACGGCTCTGAGATAGACGTGTTTGAATCCTCCTTTTATCATAACCCCACACAGATTGGCCACTGTATCCATTGGGATGGCTACAGTGACACCTGGCACCGCGACAGCGGCGCGGTTGTGGACACCGGGGTCGACCTTTACGACGATTACCACGTTTGGGGCCTGCTCTGGACTCCGACGGAGTACACCTTCTTCCTCGACGGAAAGCCGATTGCCTGCACAAACGCGGGCGGCGTCTCCCAGGTTGCGGAATACCTGCGCTTTACGGTGGAAATCCGCCATACGGAATACGGCCCCTACGGGCAGAAGCTCGGCGAGTTTATCAACACCAGGGAAAACCCGGCCGAATTCCAGATCGACTATGTGCGCGCTTATCAAAACACCGATTTCATCGCCAGCCAAAAAACGGCGGAGGATTTCAAACAACCGCTACTCGCAAAGCTGGTGCAGAAATAAAGTGAGATTCCCGGGCGTATTGTTTCACCGGTTATTAGCAGAGAAATTTGCACGGCGGCGTCTGCGGGCAACCGTGCAGATCTCGCAATATATCACATAACGGCGTGCAACATGCTTTCTGGATTGCACACCCAACAGGAGCTGATGAATCTATGGCAGAATTTATCCTTTCCGCCTTTTCCGACGAGGCGGGCATCGATCTGGACGAACAGATCCGCGCATGCCAGGCAAACGGCATCACGCACATGGAGCTCCGCGGCCTGCCCCAGGGCAATGTCTCCTCGCTTACAACAGACGACGCGTGGGTGCTCAAGGCAAAGCTCGATGCCGAGGGCATGCAGGTTTCCGCAATCGGTTCTCCCTATGGCAAAATGAATATCGCGGATGATTTCGAGCCGCATTTTGCAGCCTTCCAGAACACGGTCGAGGTCGCAAAAATCCTCGGCTGCCACCTGATCCGCATGTTCAGCTTTTACTTTGACGAAGGCCAAAGCTATGAGGCTTATCGGGATGAGGTGTTCTCCCGCGTGGGCAGGATGGCGGATTATGCGCTTGCGCACAACGTGCTTTGCTGCCATGAAAACGAAAAGGGCATCTACGGCGATACCGCCGAGCGTTGCCTCGACCTCTACCAACATTTTGAGGGCCGGCTCGCAGGCGTATTCGACCCGGCAAACTTCATCCAATGCGGCGTACATCCACTAGAAGCCTATGAAATGCTTGAGCCCTATATCCTTTATATGCACGTCAAAGACGCCAAAATGGCGGATGGCAGCGTAACCCCGGCAGGCGCAGGAGACGGACAGGTTGGCGAAATCCTGCGCCGTTTTCAAAAGATGGATGGCAAACGTTTTCTCTCCCTGGAACCGCACCTGAAGGTTTTTGCAGGCCTGTCCGCATTGGAAAAGGACGATGAAACAGCGCAAAAGATGGAGCAATATGCCTACCCCACCAACCGCGCGGCGTTCGACGCGGCGGCGCAGGCGATGCACCGGCTGCTCAGCGGACTGAATGCCTGAATGATGAATAAGGAAAGGATGATCCCTATGCAGCAGGTACGCTTTGGCATTGTCGGCGTGGGCAATATGGGCTCCGCCCACCTTTCGCATATTCTCAGAGGCAACGTGCCGGAATTGAAGGTCACCGCCGTGGCGGATATCAATCCCGCTCGCCTGAAAGCCGCAAAAGCGGCGGCCGAGAAGGCCGGGCAGCCGATCGAAGGCTTTCCCACAGCCGCGGCGCTTTTTGAAAGCGGTCTATGCGACGCAGTTATCATCGCCACGCCGCACTACGACCACCCCCCGCTCGTGATCGAGGCGCTCGCGCACAATCTTCACGTCATCACGGAAAAGCCCGCGGGTGTTTACACCAAACAGGTGCGTGAGATGAATGAGGCCGCGGCAAAGAGCGACAAACTCTTCGCCGTGATGTTCAACCAGCGGACAAATCACATTTACCGCAAAATGAAGGAGCTTGTTTCAAGCGGCCGTTATGGAGAAATTCGCCGCACCAACTGGATCATCACCGATTGGTTCCGCTGCCAATCCTATTATAACTCCGGCGGCTGGCGCGCCACTTGGGCCGGCGAAGGCGGCGGCGTGCTTTTAAACCAGTGCCCGCATAACCTTGACCTGTGGCAGTGGATTTGCGGCATGCCCGCCAAGGTGCGAGCCTTCTGCAAGGAGGGGCACTTCCATGAGATTGAGGTGGAGGACGACGTGACCGCCTATGTGGAGTATCCAAACGGTGCGACCGGCGTTTTCATCTCCACCACCGGCGAATTCCCCGGCACGAACCGGTTTGAGATTGTGCTCGACCGGGCGACGATCCTCTGTGAAAACGGCAAGCTCTCTGTTTTTGAGCTGGAGGATTCCCAGCAGCATTTTATCGACACCTGCCCAGAGGGCTTCGGCCGGATGGATGGAGGCTTTATCGATATTGAAACAGATGGTGAAAATCCGCAGCACGATGGCGTGCTGCGTGCCTTCGCGGCGGCTATCCTGCGCGGCGAGCCGCTCATTGCGCGCGGCGAGGAGGGAATCAACGGCCTGACGCTCTCCAATGCGATGTTCCTCTCCTCTTGGCTAAATGAAACGGTTACGCTCCCGCTGGATGAAGAGCTGTTCTATGCGGAGCTGAAAAAGCGGATTGATTCTTCTAAAGCCAAAAAAGAGAGTCAGGATACCGTTGTATTCAATGTAGAGGGGACGTTCGGTTCCTAAAATCCTTGCATGGAAAGGATGGTTGTCGTTTATGCTACGAACTGCTATCAATCGGCTGCGGCGGGATTGCGCAGGTGCACGCCCTGGCGCTCAGTGAGCGCTCGGACGCCCATCTGGTTGCCGCTGCGGACTGCCGATTGAAACGGGCGGAGGATTTCTGCGCCCGCTTTGGAGGCGCCCCTTACCAAAGCTTTCACGAGCTGCTCCAGCGGGAACGGCCGGACGTCATCCATCTCTGCACGCCGCATTCCCTACACGTGCCCATGGCAGAAGAAGCGCTGGGCTGGGGCGTCCATGTCCTCTCGGAAAAACCGGCCGCGATCTCTCCCAATCAGCTCAAAAAGCTGCGCGAGGCGGAGAAACGCTCTGTCGCGCAATACGGCGTGTGCTTTCAAAACCGATATAACCCCTGTGTACAAGCGGCAAAGGAGCGCATGGAATCCGGCACGACCGGCAAACTTCTGGCGGCGCGCGCCTTTGTCACCTGGAACCGGCAGCCGCCCTATTATACGGAGAGCGGATGGCGGGGCACGCTCCGGCAGGAAGGCGGCGGCGTGCTGACCAACCAGGCGATTCACACGCTTGACCTGATGCAGTTATTTCGGCGGCGAAAATCGCCGCTATCAGCGGCCCAAGATTACCAATTCAACATCTGCGGGGGCGTGATCGAAGTAGAGGATACCGCCTGCGTCCTGCTGCAATATGCAAGTGGAGCTGCCGGCATATTTTACGCAACGACCGCCTACCGCCAAAATGCGCCCGTGCTGTTGGAGCTTGTCTGTGAGCAGGAAACGCTCCGCCTCGAAGGGTCGAATCTTTATCGGCTTGAGGGGAATCGCTTTACGCTGCTGTGCGGCGAAGAGGAGCGTATGCCCGGCAAACCCTACTGGGGCTCCGGCCACGCGCGGCTGATCGACGCGTTTTATCGCTCCCTCCTGCCGGGCGGCGAAGCCTTTCCCATCGGCGCACAGGAGGGCGGTCGGGCAAGCGAACTGCTTTTCTCCCTATATATGCAGAATGGGATCGATTACGAAGCCATCCAACTGAATGAAACCATTGATATCCAAGCAAACTAAAACAGATGAATTTTGCATACCCACTCTTGTACAGAAAGGAATGACGATTCTGATGCAAATGACTATGCGCTGGTTCGGCGCTGAAAAAGATACCGTCACCCTAGAGCAGATTCGTCAGGTGCCGGGCGTGACGGGCGTAGTGCCCGCCCTGCATGATCTGCCCGCAGGCGAGGCGTGGCCGCTCGACCGCATTCTGAAAATGAAGGCGGAAATTGAGGCCGCAGGGCTCACGATGGAATGCATTGAGAGCGTAAACGTCCATGAGGATATCAAATTGGGCGCGCCCTCCGCTGAGCGATATATTGAGAATTATAAAACCTCTATCCGCAACCTTGCAAAGGCCGGGGTGAAGGTGATCTGCTATAACTTCATGCCCATCTTTGATTGGACGCGCACTGATCTCGCTATGCGGATGGGGGATGGCGCCACCTGCCTCTCCTACGATGGGGCGCAGATTGAAGGAAAAAGCCCGGAGGATATGTTCCGCGAGATCGATGAAAACTCCAACGGTTACGCCATGCCCGGCTGGGAAACGGAGCGTATGGGCGAGATCAAGGACCTATTCCAAAAATACAAGGGCGTGACGGATGAGGACCTGTGGCGCAATCTCCAGCACTTTTTGGAGGAAATTATTCCTGTCTGCGAGGCATGCGACGTAAAAATGGCCATCCACCCGGACGATCCGCCGTGGGGCATTTTCGGCCTGCCGCGTATCATCACGGACCTCAATGCGCTGCGCCGCTTTTTAAAGCTCGTCGACAGCCCGTATAACGGCCTAACCTTCTGCACCGGCTCGCTCGGCGCGAGTAAGGATAACGACCTGCCCGCCATGATCCGCGCAGTGGGCGACCGCATCTATTTTGCGCACCTTCGCAATGTGAAGGTGGAAGGCAACCGCTTTCATGAAACCTCCCACCTCTCCGCGGATGGATCGCTCGATCTGTACGAGATTGTCAAGGCGCTTCAGGATGTAGGCTTTGACGGTTATATCCGCCCTGATCACGGGCGCATGCTCTGGGGCGAAGTAGCACGGCCTGGTTACGGGCTCTATGACCGCGCGCTGGGCGCGGCGTATCTGAACGGCCTTTGGGAGGCCGTAGCCAAAAGCAGATAATCAATCAGCAGTAAAGGTATCTTCGTGTCAAATTTTCGCACTTCTCTCAAACGGCTATCAGAAAGGAATGATGATTATGCTACAGCATGAAAATTTGAAGGGCCGCGTGGCCGTCGTCACCGGTGGCGGCGGGGTGCTGTGCAGCTCCTTTGCGAAGGATCTCGCGGCCTCCGGCGTGAAGGTAGCGGTGCTCGATATCCGCAAGGAGGCGGCGCAGGCCGTTGCAGATGAAATCAATGCATCCGGTGGCGCGGCCATCGGCATCGCGTGCGACGTGCTCAGCGCGGAGAGCCTGGAGGCGGCCCGCCAAACGGTGCATGCGGCATTCGGCCCCTGCGACATCCTTTTAAACGGTGCGGGCGGCAACTCCCCGCTCGGCACAACAACGAAGGAGACGCTCGAGCCGGAGGATTTGCGGCAAAAGGCGGAGGGCGTGAAAACCTTTTTCGATCTGGACCCCAAGGGCATTGAATTCGTTTTCAACCTTAACTTCCTCGGCACGCTGCTCACCACGCAGGCCTTTGCAAAAGATATGATCGGCAGGGAAAACGCGTGCATCCTAAACGTTTCCTCCATGAACGCTTACCGGCCCCTGACCAAAATCCCGGCCTATTCCGCGGCAAAGGCGGCGGTATCGAACTTTACGCAGTTCATGGCCGTGCATTTTGCGGATGTGGGCATCCGCGTCAACGCGATCGCGCCCGGCTTTTTCTCCACCAACCAAAATAAAACTCTGCTTTACAATGAGGATGGCTCTCTCACCCCGCGCAGCGAGAAAATCCTCTCCCACACGCCGCTCAGGCGCTTCGGCGTGCCGCAGGATCTGACAGGCACGCTTTTATACCTCTGCGACGAGGCATACGCGGGCTTTGTTACCGGCATCATTGTGCCGGTGGACGGCGGTTTTTCAGCCTATTCCGGCGTGTAAAAATTGATTGCAGCGGAATACGTCGGCCGTCTGTATTTAGGATAGCTCTTGTTTGATCAATCATGGGCAAACTTGCTCTTTTTTGCAGCATCCATCAAATATCTTATCTGCAAAGGAAGAATGACAATGGATTTGAACCTTCGCGCCAAGCAGGACTGCCTGTTTGACGAAATTTCGCTCGGCGAGGTGATGCTCCGTCTCGACCCTGGCGACGGGCGCATCAAAACCGCGCGCACCTTCCGCGCTTGGGAGGGCGGCGGAGAATACAACGTCGCGCGCGGCCTGCGGCGCTGCTTCGGCCTGCACACGGCGGTGGTCACGGCGCTGGCCGATAACGAGGTCGGCCGCCTGATCGAAGATTTTATTTTACAGGGCGGCGTGGATACATCCCTTATTGAATGGAAGCCCTACGACGGCATCGGCCGCAGCGTGCGAAACGGCCTGAATTTCACGGAGCGCGGCTTTGGCCTGCGCGGCGCGGTGGGCGTGTCGGACCGTGGGCATACCGCTGCCTCGCAGTTAAAACCCGGCGATATCGACTGGGATTTCATCTTCGGCCGCCTCGGCGCGCGCTGGCTGCACACGGGCGGCATTTTCGCCGCGCTCTCTGAAACAACGGCGCAGGCGGTGCTGGAGGCCGTGAAGGCCGCGAAAAAATGGGGCACGGTCGTCTCCTATGATCTCAACTACCGTCCCTCCCTCTGGAAGGAGATCGGCGGGCAGGCAAAGGCGCAGGAGGTCAACCGGGAGCTTGCAAAATATGTCGACGTGATGATCGGCAACGAGGAGGATTTTACCGCCTGCCTCGGCTTTGAGGTGCCCGGCAATGATGCAACTCTCAAAACCCTCAGCATCGAAGGCTACGGCAGGATGATCGAAGAGGCTGTGAAAGTCTACCCTAACTTCCAGGTGGTCGCCACGACCCTGCGCGCGGTGAAAACCGCCACGGTCAATGATTGGAGCGCGATTTGCTGGGCGAACGGCCAGCTTTACCATGGTCTCAGCCTGCCCGCGCTCGAAATTTATGACCGCGTCGGCGGCGGCGACAGCTTCGCTTCCGGCCTCATCTACGGCCTAATGACCACGGGCGACGCGCAGCAAGCGGTCAATTTCGGCGTTGCGCACGGCGCGCTCGCCATGACCACACCGGGCGACACCTCCATGGCGAGCCTGAAAGAAGTGGAAAACGTGATGAAGGGCGCGGGCGCGCGTGTGCAGAGATAATCCCCTGCACCCATCTCAAATTGAATCAAAGGACTGATTGATATGGATAAAGAAACCGTTTTAACCCGCATCCAGGAGGCGGGCATTGTCGCCGTCGTCCGAGCGGAGACGAGCGAACAGGCCATCCGCATTGCGGACGCATGCATGGAGGGCGGCGTGGCGGCAATCGAGCTTACCTTCACCGTCCCGCAGGCCGACAAAGTGATTGCCGACCTTGCCAAACGCTATGCGGACGGCGGCATCATCCTGGGCGCGGGCACTGTGATGGACGCTGCTACAGCGCGCATCGCCATTTTAAACGGCGCGCAATACGTCGTCTCCCCTTATTTTGATCCGGAAACGGTAAAGCTCTGCAACCATTACCGCGTGCCCATCATGCCCGGCGTGATGACGGTGCGCGAAGCGGTCATGGCGATGGAGGCAGGGGCGGATATCCTCAAGGTGTTCCCCGGCGACGTGTTCGGCCCGAAGATCATTAAGGCAATCCGCGGCCCGATTCCCTATGCGAAGATGATGCCCACCGGCGGCGTGGATGTGGATAATGTGGCCGACTGGATCAAGGCGGGGGCGGTCGCCGTCGGCGCGGGCAGTTCCCTGACCGCCGGTGCAAAAACAGGCGATTACCAAAGAATTACAGAAACCGGCCGCCGGTTTGTCGAAAACATCCGCCAAGCCCGTGCTCAACTGCGGTAAACCGGCTGATCCGCCGCCTGCCTTCATTCCAAGGTAGGAACCTCTCTGCTGAAATACACGGGTTTGGCCCCACTAGCCGCTTTTGCCACGGCGGGGTCTATTCCGATTCTGATGCTGAGAGCGCCTTCCACCCCCCTTCATCCGTCCCTTCCATAAAAATTCATTCTATATTTTTTTAAGCTAATTTTTATTGGGCTTTCAAAGATTATCTTCCCTATATATACTATATAAAGGGAGGTATGGGAATGGCGATTGTATACACAAAGCTTTTCTGTCTTTTAGAGGAACGAGGGATCAGCCTCTATCGTCTGAAAAAGATGACTGGACTGGCTGATGGAACGATCACAAGCATGCGAAATAATACCTCCGTTACAACAGATACGCTCAGTAAAATTTGTCGGGCGCTTTGCTGCCAGCCGGGAGATATCACAGAATATATAGAGGATTCCGACGATCTGCATGAGATATGAAAGCGCTTTTATCATTTCAACCGGTGTGGAATAGGCCCCGGAAAAACCACTTGAGGGCCGTACAAATATGGCCCTCATTTTGCGTTTTAAGAT
>ENA-OQDA01000130-OQDA01000130.1-human-gut-metagenome-genome-assembly--contig:-NODE-130-length-31455-cov-3.202694_pt1 | contig 31455 bp, 39 predicted proteins | sample MGYA00242771_ERZ504603 | MGnify/ENA primary metagenome ERZ504603 (study PRJEB26092, sample SAMD00036328) | human gut metagenome | host: Homo sapiens | study: EMG produced TPA metagenomics assembly of...
CTCAAGGCAAGGGCATATCTTCCCGTTTGTGAGAGCAACAGGGATATTATCCTTGCGATTGACAGCGGAATTATCAAGGAAGTAAGCGTTGGCTGTGCCGTTGGCAGGGTTGTGTGCAATGTGTGCGGTGAGGACATCTCGATGTGTACTCACAAAAAGGGCGAGGTTTACGGCTCAAAGCTTTGTTGCGGTGAACTTGTGAACCCGTATGACGCATACGAATGGAGCTTTGTTGCCGTGCCGTCACAAAAGAGGGCAGGCATTACGAAAGGTCACAAAATTTTTGGAAAGGAAAATGATATGGAGAAAATTCTTAAAGCCATTGAAAACAAAAAGGCTTTTGCACTTGATGAGAGCGACAGCAGAAAGCTGTGCGAATATATTGACGGGCTTAAAAAGTCGGCTAAGGACGGTGTGCTGTACCGTGAAAGCCTTACCCGTGATGTTGTGGGACTTGCCGCTTTTGTTCAGCCTGACATTTCAGGGGAAACAATGGAGAGCGTTGCAAAGAGCATGACAATTGAACAGCTCAGAGAATTTAAGTCAGCATTTGAAAAGAAAAAGAAAGCAGCTTTTGAGCCTGTTCCGCAGCTTTACTGCAAGCAGGACAAGAGAAATAACACCGTGGAAAACGGTCAGTTCAGTATTTAACGGAGGTATTATTATGAATGTAAATTTTAACGGATTCGGCGAAAATGCCGCAACATTTATTGCAGACAAAACACTTACAGAGGCAGGCGTGCCTGTTAAGATGAAGGACAACGGCACTGTTGCAAAATGTGACGCAAGCGAGAACTTTTGCGGTGTGTGCGTAAGCGTGAGAGGCGGTTATGCGGTTGTTCAGCTTTCGGGCTATGTAAAGGTTAAGAGCGACAAGAAAATCACCGTCGGCTACAAAAAGCTTTCTGCAACGGCAGTCGGCGGCGTGTCGGTTACAACAACCGGCAGAGAGTACCTTGTGCTTGACTCAACAGACACATCAGTCGGATTTATTCTTTGATAAGGGGAGGAAGATATTATGGCAAATTTTGAAAATATTACAATTGAAAAGGGTATGTATCAGACAAAGGGCGGAATTTCGGGCGCACTTGAAAAGCTTGATCCGTCAGAAAATTACAGAGGTACTGCACTTGAGGGACTTGACGCATTTTCCCGTCAGCTCAAACGCTTTGACATTAAGGTGAAGGGCAGAAACAGCGACTGTGTTGAAAAGTTTTTTCAGAGTTCAAACTCCGCGGCACTTTTCCCCGAATATGTGAGCAGAGCCGTTATGCAGGGCATGGAGAGAGCGGATATTCTCCCAAATCTTGTGGCAACCGTGACAGACATTGAGGGTATGGATTACCGCAGTATTGCATCTGTTCCGAGTGAGGATGACAAGAGTCTTAAACTCGTCGGAGAGGGTGCAAAGATTCCGCAGACTGAGGTTAAGACAAGAGAAAACCTTGTTAAGCTTCACAAGCGCGGCAGAATGCTTGTTGCATCATATGAGGCACTTCGCTTTCAGCGTCTTGACCTCTTTACCGTAACACTCAATCAGATTGGCGCATATATTGCAAGAGCACAGCTTAAAGATGCGATTGATGTGCTTGTGAACGGTGACGGCAATGAAAATCCCGCCGGCACACTTCAAGGCCGACGGGGATCGCAATAATAAAGGAGCGGGCTTCTCAACCCGTGATGTAACCGTACTTTTTCAGGTCGTCCATGAAATGCTCTGGCGTGTCGGTCCTCACCGTCACCCCGTGCAGTTCCCTGTACCGCCCGGAGAAATTTACCATGTACTCCTCGTCGGTGCACTCGCTGTCAAACCAGCTGCCCTCACGCAGGATGCGTACAAACTCGGAAGGGTCGGAGGCGACAATCCTGCCGCCATCCGCCAAAATATACATATGCTTGTTCATGCCGATAGTTTTTTTCGTTCTTAATTTATAATATAGTTTCTGTTCACTGTCAAGGAAGGGGATGTCCTGAAGTGCGGTGGCTGCGGGTACCTGTCCCCTTGTGGCAAAGGTAACCAATTTGTGGAGAAACAGCACCCAGTTACGTATTTTTGTGAAGTTGGTCGTTCCCGAATGCTGGCGGAACTCGACCGTCTTATGCCGTGAGTAGGCCTCGAGGTTCACCTTATGGTAACGGTCGCCGATCCTTCCTTTCAGCTCGTCCACCGTCCGGGCGGAACGTATCATCCCGTCAGAGACATGGCCCAATCCACGGCAATAATAGTTGTCCCTGCGGGATGCCGGCATGAACCTGTCGATGACCGGTTCCAGGTGCTTGTAGCTCAAGGCCAGGTTACGCCAGGTTTCCATGCTGAAACCGGCGGCATCGATATGTACGTGAAGCCCGCAGCTCCCGTTCACCTTCACGTCACACAGGTCGAGCACCCAGCAGATCTTCTCCAGTTCCGCAGGCCGGCTTCACCGACCAGGATCGGACTGACCAGCTCGAAGGTGTCGTTACCGCTTATACTGCTGTCCGTCACGAGTTTCCAATGCGGACGGGTGGTATGGTTGTAGCTTTCCACCGTAACCTCGATACCGGCCTCCCTGAGCTCGCGTGCAAGCCGTTCACGGGAGCAGTTGTAAGCCTCGATCTCAATACCAAACTTGCGGTTGAAAGTGTAATCCAGTGCGGCTGTCGCCGGATGGATATTCAGACCCTCCTCACGTTCCCTCATCCGGCGCAGGGCGTTCACTACAAACCGTAATTGCCGTTGGTCACCATCCTCGCGATTTCCGCACGGGGAACCCCCAGAAGAAATGAAGCTGCTGGATCTTGCTTGTCTTCGTTGTCTCTTGTGCTAAAATGCTTCTAATTTGCTCGTTCATAACTTGTTAACTCCTTTATTATTACACTACTAAGGTAATGCCTTTTATAGGAGAAGTCGTAATTATAAGAGCCTTATTATCATGCTATTAGCTTACTTTATCTTAGGCTAAAAGTCCTTATTTGAGGTTTCTGAATCTTATCAGCCGCAAGTTCAGGATGACAAAAGGCGACAATATATCGTAACAGCCGGATAGGAGTATATCATGATATGATAAGCCGCATAGGGCGTGATATCGGAATAGGAATAGATGGGGCTATGCTGATAGCGGTATAACGGGTTAACCGAATAGTGATATATCATGATATGACGAGTCGCATAGGACATGATATCGGAATATGGATAGACCGGGTTATGCTGATAGCGGTATAACGGGTTAGCCGGATTGTAATATATCATGATATGGCGAGCCACATAGGACGTGATATTGGGATAGGCGAAGCTACGCCGATAGTGATATAGCGAATTAAAGACTATGGGGAAGACATTTCCCAAAAATAGGTGAATTATACTGCCAATCAATGATATTTCACCTCCGGTTCTTTCTTATATGGCTATATGGTTATAGTACTATCGCAAATAACCATATAGCCGATATGAAGTATTTGTCTTCAAAAGACCGAAAATACGGAAAAACTGGCAAAAAACATATGTGTTTTGCCCCTGACAAAAGGCTTTATAGCATTATCAGGATATAGCGTGATATTCAAAACGTGGTCCGCTCCTGCGGACAGCAAGTTGTGTTTTCGTTAAACGAAAACCGGACGGTTTAACGGCAATTAAGCCGCTAAACCGTCCGCTTCCTAAGCTCCGAAGTCGCTTGATTTGTCATTACGGGTTATTCAAATAAATATATTAGTTTGTTCTTTTGCTGTCAGGATCGTGATTTTACTATCCTGATAGGAAACCGTTAATTTCCTTTAAATGACTTGCCTCCTCCCAATTGCATCACATGAGTGTAAAATCATGGATGCGGCTATCAGCATGTCCATACTGTTAAATGTTAAATATCCCAATTATCCAAAATCCTTTTCCTTCTTTACCATTATAATACAGTAGTAAACTAAAAACAAGGAATAATGATGGATAGGAAAAAGAAAAGGTTGCTTTCTCCATTGTTGGAGCGGACACTGGATGCGTTGAAAGGACAACGTAGCATGCAAACATTGGAGAACTACCATAGTAGTATAAATAAGGTAAAGGAATTTGTGGGTGATGGATGGGAACATCTGACGGTAGAAGACATCACAAGAGGTTGGACGGACAGATTCACCACATGGCTGGAAAGCCACCATGGCGACAAGCCTCAGACCGTAGACTTTTATCTTCGCACGTTCCGGGCTGTGTACGGCCATGCGCTGGCACTTTCTTCCGAGGGCACGGACGGGAAACCTTTCAGCGGACATCACACCGGCGGCAGCTTTCCTGCCAAACGTGCGCTCCGGAAAGAAGAAGTACAGCGTCTGCTCTCGCCCAGCTTGCGGCAGACACTGCCGGAGAACCAGCGTGAGGCGTTGGATGTGTTATTGTTCATCTTCTACGCCCGTGGAATGGTATTCAAGGATGTGTACGGGTTGACCCACCGGATGGTGACGGACCGGCACATCCGTTACCTGCGCAGCAAGACAGGCGTGCCCATTGATGTGGAGGTAGTGCCGGAACTGGAAGAAATCATGAAACGGTACCATCGGGAAGATTCGCCTTTCGTTTTCCCTTTCCTGCACGAGGCAAGGAAAGGATGTCCCGGAAAGGAGCTGCCGGAAGAATCCGCTTTGCGGCGAATCAATCGTACAGCCCGTATGATAGGGCGGAAAGTGGGACTCTCCGTACCTCTTACAACCTACGTGCTGCGCCACACGTGGGCAACATTGATGTTGGAAGACAGCCAGCCTGTGGAACTGATCAGCCAGTGCATGGGGCACACCTCGATACGTACCACGCAGATCTACCTTTCCCGTATCAGTAGCCGGAAGGTTGATACTGCTGTGGACGGCATGTACGACCGTATGCTACGGAAGCCCAAACATAAAAGAAAGGAAAGGGACATCCCGTCCGGTTGCCATCGAAAATCCGAATCCCCTGTATCGCAACCGATGGAAAACGGGAACACACATCCCCATGTTTCCCAAACTCCCGAAAACGAAAAATGTCCCTTTCTTAGCAAGAAAGAGACATTCGTTTCGTGTCACGTGAACACCGTAATATTTTTCGCTGCAAAGGTATATATTTCATACATTTGCAGCAAATTTTCTTCCGCTTTTTTCTCTGTTTCACCTGATATTTCTTCCTGCCTTTCCGCCCTCTATTCTTTCCATGCGATGTGAAACACATTTTCAACCGCCTGTATCACAGAATTATATAAGTTTATTTCCCGTAATGTCTCTTTCTTGCTAAGAAAGGGACGCTCATTAAAGTGCCACCAAGATGTATGGAAAAGCGAAAAAAATAGACAGGAAAGCAAATCCTGTTTCTTTTTCCCATCCAAATACAGTGAACCGTTGTATTTGCCGTACTATTCGCAAATGTACGGCAAATAGGCAAGAAAACATAAGGAGACGATAAAATGAAACAAATGACGAAGGAAAGGGGCGGGTCATGCTGAGTAACCCCACACGATACGGGCTAATCGCCTGCCGTTACCTTGTATGGGGCTGGCACAACAATGTTTGGCTCAATGCCCCCGAGATAGCGGCGCGTTACCACATGAACGTGCGTGCCCTCTCGCCGGCGTTGCGACGGTTGGTGATGGCAGGCATCCTGCGCTCACAATGCGGAGGAACAAGACCGGGCTTCATGCTCAGCCGTGCACCGGAGGAGGTGACGATGTTGGAGGTGGTGCGTGCGTTGGAAGGCAACTTCCGCATGGACTGCTGTCGCACGGTTCTCCCCTGCGTCCAGTGCTCGTGCGAGACAGACAGCTGTCGGGTTTGCGGAGTGTTCCGGGATATGCTCGACGAGCTTCGGTCGCGGCTGTCAAGCGTTTCGCTCGAAGACCACGCCGCCACGGAAGAATTTTCGGGGGGGGGGGTAAAACCCTGCAAACCAATAAGATAATAAATCAGCCGAAAAATACCGGTCGATGACACATGAGAATTAATAAATTAAAAAATACGATATGAGAAAAAAAATCATTCCGTCCCTGCTGCTGGCGGCACTGCTCGCCGGAAAGGCGCAAGCGGGTATCGTGTCGGACAGCCTCCGCACCACGATCTACTACCGCACGGCAAACGCACGGCTGGAGCTTCCCTACATGGACAACGACCGGCACCTTGCGGCACTGGGCGACAGCATCCGTTCTCTGGGAGCCGACCCTGCTGTAGTGCTCAGGCGTATCCTCATTCAGGCGTCCGCCTCTCCCGACGGTAACACGAAGTACAACAAGGAACTCGCCCGGAAACGTGGCGAGAATTTGCGGGATTATTTAAAAGACAACCTCTCTCTGCCCGACAGCATCTTCACACTCCAGCCGCAAGGAGAGGGCTGGAGCGAATTGGCTGAAAAGCTTGGACGTACCGATGCCCCTTGGCGCGACAAGGCAATCGCCATCATCCGTGACACACCCGAGTGGGTGGTACGCGAGGGCAAGGTGGTGGACGGTCGCAAACGTCAGCTAATGAACCTTGCCGGCGGACGCGCATGGCAATACATGAAGGAGAACCTCTTTGAGAGCTTACGCAGCGGAGCGTTGGTAGTATGCGAGGTGGAACGAATCAAGCGGGTGATGGACCCCGAGCCGGCACAGGCCGAATTGAAACCGGCATCCGACAACGTAATGAACCCCCGATGACACGGCGGACACCACCGAGAAGGAGATCGATACGACAGCCACACTTTATAATAAGGAGGACGATACGATTCCGCAGGACAACGCGGACAAGGAAGAAACGGAAAAGAAACCGTTCTTCATGGCGGTAAAGACGAACCTGCTCTACGACGTGGCCCTCGTTCCGAACGTGGATTGGAGTTCTACCTCGGCCAGGGGTGGAGTATCAGTGGGAACTGGATGTACGCCTGGTGGAAGAACGACACCCGTCACCGCTACTGGCGTATCTACGGCGGCGAGCTTGACATCCGCAAGTACTTCGGACGGAAGGCAGCCGAAAAGCCATTACAGGGACACCACCTCGGCGTGTACGCCCAAGGTTTGACCTTCGACTTCGAGACGGGCGGCAAAGGATATCTGAGCAACTTCAGTTACGGTTTCGGGTTGGAATACGGTTATTCGCTGCCTGTCGCCAAGCGTCTGAACATAGACTTCGGTCTCTGTATCGGCTACGGTGGCGGCAAGTACAAGGTATATGAGCCGGAGGACGATTGCTACGTGTACAAAGAGACAAAACAGCGCCACTGGTTCGGCCCGACCCGGGCTGAAATCTCACTTATTTGGTTGCTGGGAAACGGCAATCAGAATAGCAAGAAAGGAGGAACGAAATGACACATATACGGATATACAAGGAATTGCGCAAGGCAATCGCAGGATGTCTGGCGGTAATGCTGCTGCCTTTATTCACGGCCTGTGAGCACAAGGATCTGTGTTACGACCATCCGCACTCGGCGAGCGTGGAGGTGGTGTTCGACTGGACGGAAGCTCCCGACGCCCACCCTGCCACGATGAGCCTTTACCTCTATCCGGAGGACGGTTCCGAGCCGATGCGTTACGAGTTCACCAAGCGCGAGGGCGGTACCATCGTCGTTCCGGAGGGTATGTACGATGCCCTTTGCGTAAACAGCGACAAGGAGACGCACCGCATAGTTGACAAGGAACGTATGGAGACATTTCAAGTGACAACGGGGAACACCCGCTCACTGCGTGGGACACTGGCCACGAGGTCGGAAACGGCACCGAAGGCACGCGGAGCAGAAGAGGAACGCAACGTAATGGAACCCGAAGCCCTGTGGAGCGACCATGCCGAGAGATTGGACATCAGCCCGGCGAGCGGCGTGAGGCGGATCGTCCTGACCCCGAAGCCACGGGTGAACACCTGCTCGGTGGAGGTCAGGAACGTGGAGAACCTGCGTCACGTAAGTGCCCTTAGCGCATCGCTGACGGGCATGGCTGGCGGCTGGCTGGCAGGAATTGACGAGCTGACAACTGAGAAGGTGACCATCCCGTTCGAGGTATGCGCCAACGAGGACAAGACTATGCTGACGGGCGATTTGAGCTTCTTCGGACACTGCCCGAAGGAAGCCGGAGAGCACAAGCTGATGATCTACGCGCTGATGTCAGACGGCAACACCTACTACTTCGAGGCGGACGTGACCGGCCAGCTGCATGATCCGGCACAGGATCCGACGCACATCGTCATCGTGATCGACAAACTGCCGCTTCCGAAACCCATCACCGGCGGCGGAGGCTTGCAGCCTACCGTAAAGGACTGGGAGGAAGTTCACATCAGCTTGCCGATGAGCTAAGCAGAGAACAAGTGGAACAGAAAAGTTAAAAATACAAGTATATGAACAAATCTATTTATATATGTGCGGCTGCTGCGATGATGCTGGCTTCATGCTCCAACGACGAGGTCGTGGAACAAGCGCAGGAGAATGCTATCAGCTTTCGCAGCATGATGGGTACGAATACCCGTGGCGTGGTGGCTGACGTTAGTAATTTGAATACCCTCTGCGTGACGGCTTATCAAGGAACAAACCTGTACCTTGACAATATCATATACCAAAAGGACGGTACAGGGTTCTTTAACTCTGCCAAACCTTATTATTGGCCAGAAACCGGTGAATTGACTTTCACGGTGCTTTCTGGCAACTGGAGCGGTACCCGTGATTTCACCAGTTCTACGGAGCAATGGATGAGAAATGTCACCATTAACGATGATATTGCCAAGCAGGAAGACATGACCTATGTCAGCAACGTGACGGGAACGAAAGCCGCCAACGGAAAAGTGGGCGTACCATTAGAAATGAAGCATGCGCTTGCTCAAATCCAAATCAGTGCCAAAAATGGAAATAAGAACTATGCCTACAAGGTGAAAGGTATCCGCATATACAGCGCGTTGGGAGGAGGTGATTTTGATTTCAAAAATGAAGAATGGCATACAAATGGGACATACATGTGTTATGAGACCACTTATGATACGCCGATAGATTTAACGGAAACTGTCCAATCCATTATGGGAAAAGCAGGCAATGCCATTGTGTTGCCTCATATAGTGGAGGCTTGGGACGGAAAGCAATCATCCGGAGGTAGTTTTGAGATACCATTATCTTTAAATCCGGCAGATCAAAATGCCGTCGTAGGTTCTTACATATCCGTTTTGGTAAATATCCAGATGAAGTTAGGAGCGACTGTTTATCCCGATAAGGTTGGCGGTTATGCATGGGCTGCCATACCAGTATCATTTGAATGGGAAAAGGGCAAGAAATATGTTTATACGCTCGACTTCACCAATGGTGCCGGAAAAGTTGACCCCATGGATCCGGGAACTGACTGGGATGCAAGCAAAGACCCTGCCAAGGCAGACCCCATCTTAGGTGGCCTGATACGCTTCGGTGTGACGGTCAGCGAGTGGGGCACTGATGACAAGAACGTGGACCTGAAAGACTCGGAAAAGTTTAATGTCACGGTGGACGGCTGGACGGACGAGACGAAAGATGCTCCCCTGAAATGAATCTGAAAAGTTATACAAAAGGGTTATCAATCAATTATTTTTTTAATTATTCATTTAAATTTTATTTTTTCAATTATGAACAAAATAATTTATTTGTGCGCAGCGGCTTGCTTGACGCTGGTATCAATGTTCAAACGACGAGACGTGTGGAAGTGGCACAGCAGAAAGGCATCAGTTTCCGTGCCGTAACAGGACTGAACACACGTGCTTCTGAAGTGACAACGGCAAACCTGAGTGAAATTCAGGTAACAGCCTTTTGGAATGCGAACAACAACAAGTACGACGGTTTTACTAATGGTGAGGTTCTTTATAAAAGGACGGACAATGGCGATTTTAATTCCGCCATTCCTGTATACTGGCCAGGAAAAGACCAGGAAAATGAGAAGTTGAGCTTCACCGCTTTCTCCAATAACTGGACAGGAATAAAACTATCACGGACAAGAATACCATCAGCGTGGGTAGTGTCGAGATTAACACAGATGTGGACCAGCAAGCGGACATGGTATACGTTACAGGTGCAACAGGAACCAAAGTAGCCAACGAAACTGCCGGCGTTCCATTGGTATTGGGACACGCCCTTTCCCAGATCCAAATCTCTGCAAAGAGCGACAATACGGTCTACACATACCAAGTGAAAGGTATCCGTATTTCAAACGTTGACGGAGAGGCTGACTTCGATGTCGTTACCGATAAGTGGAGCAACAACGGTGCAAACGACCAAGTTTACAATGTGACTTACGACAATGCGATAACCTTGAATGGTACCGCTCAAACAATCATGAAAGCCGAAGGCAACAACCTCATGCTGCTTCCGCAGGCTGGTGTAGACGGTACTGGCACAACTACGGCTTGGGATGTTGAAAACGACCAGACAAATACCCAAAAAGGTACATACATCTCTGTATTGTTGAAAATCAAGAAAGACTCTGAAAACGTTTTCCCTGCTGAAGGTGATGACACTTACGGTTGGGCTGCCGTTCCCGCCTCATTCACTTGGGTAAAGGGCAATAAGTATGTCTATACTTTGGACTTCACCAACGGTGTAGGACGTGTTGACCCTGTAACTCCGGGACCGGATGTTAAGCCACAACCGGACGGAAAAGACCCAAAACCGGGAGATAAGATCTTGGGTGACCCGATCAAGTTCACCGTTACGGTTACTCCTTGGAATCCCCAAGAGAACAACATCGGCATGTAATCCGACATCCGTATAATCAAAAATCAATAACCAAACCGCGCTTCCGCCCGGCGACCGTCCGCACACACGGTCAAGGCAGGAAGCGCACCCTTAGGCCGGGCGAGGTTGAATGTCCTTTTCCGGTCACACTGAATAGACAATTTAAAATAAAGAATAACTATGGCAAATAAAGCGATTCATGTATTGGCGGCAGCGGCCTTGATCCTTGCCTCGTGCTCCAACGACGACACGGTGCAGGTAGCTTCGGGGAAAGGCATCCGTTTCCGCACGACGGTGGGCATGAACACCCGCGCCCTCCCTGCCGACCTTGCCGGGCTGAAAGCTGCCGGTTTCAGCGTGTCGGCGTTCGCCACGGCCGGCAACGAGGAGAAGTACGGGTTCCGGAACCTGCTGTTCACGCACGAGGACGGCACGGAGAACGACTGGACGTCCGACCCCGTGAAGTATTGGCCGGAGGACGGCAGCGAGTTGCGCTTCGTGGCGGTCTGTCCCGAAGCCTCTGCTTGGGGTGGCACCTACGAGGGCGAAAAGCCCGGTGAGCTGAAAGTGACCGGCTTCAGTCCGGTAGCGGACATCACCGGACAAAAAGACCTGCTGGCAGGTTATGCCTCGGGCGATAGGAACAATGCCGCCAAGACGGAGATAGAGTTGCGCCACGTGCTCACGCAGGTAGAGGTACGTGCCAAGAACACCAATGCGACCTACCGCTACGACGTGAAGGCGGTACGCATCGGTTCCGTCCATTCCACGGGCGACTACACGTTCCCTTCGGAAACAAATGCCAACGGCAGCTGGACACTGAAGGACGGAAGCTACGCCTCCTATACCACCGCAGAGCTGACAGATCCGATACGCCTCACGTCTGACGCGAAAGGACTGATGGACGACAGTGGCACGGCGAATGCTCCTTCCGCAACAACTTACGGCATGGGACACGAAAGACGAACAAGGAAAACAAAAGAACGGTTCCTATATCGCCCTGCTGTTGAAGATAACCACTGAAGCGGGTAGACAGGTCTATCCCTCCGCCGAGGGTGAATACGGCTGGGCGGCAGTGTCCATCGGAGGCCACGCGGAGAGCAAGAAGAACCTCTGGCAGCCGGGCGACAAGTTTGTCTACACGCTCGACTTGAGTAACGGTGCAGGGGTAATGCCCCCGGACAGCCCCGATCCCGGTGAACCGGTGCTGGGACAGCCCATCCGCTTCACGGTTACGGTGAATAACTGGGTGATTCGCCATCAGGACGTGAATCAGTAAGACAGAAAACGAATTACGAATAAAAAAGCGAATGACAGATATGAACTACAAGAACAAACTGATGGGCTTGTCGCTCATCCTATTGGCGGCGTTCTCCGCCTGTACGGACGATGTGGAGAACGGAGGACGTGACTCGGGCACGGACGACCACCGCATCACCTTTGCCGTGGGCACGGAATCCCCCGATGCCCGGACACGGGCGGACGGCAGCCTTCCGGATGCCGCCGGATCATACGAGACCAATTCCGTGGAGATGCAGGGCAAGCTGGACGGAAAAAACGTCTACCTCACTGCCGAAGTCTCTGACGGTCTCCCGGGTGACGACCAACCCTTGACACGAGGTACGCAGGTGACGGGGGTCGCACAGGTGGATGAATTTAGCGTGTCGGCTGCTATTTTAGATGCTAACGTTTTTGAACCCGAGACGTTGGATGTGATGTACAACGTGAAGGTGGCGAAAGACAACGCCTCTTCCACATGGACTACCGGAACGCCGTATTACTGGCCTACCGGCAAGAAACTGACTTTTTCGCTTGGTATCCTTACAACTCGAAGAACCTGACCATCCCGAAAGACAACAATGTCAAGGATACAAAGCTGTTCTACGAGATACCCGAACAGGTAGCCGACCAAGAGGACTTTATGATGGCCAACAGCTATGAAGTGAGCGAGACATCAAGCGTGCCGATTTTTTTCAGACATATGCTCACGGCGGTGAAGTTCAAGACGAGCAACAACATCCCTGCCTGCACCGTCAAGTCCATCTCCCTGAAAGGAGTGAAATACAAAGGCTATCATAACTGGCAAGCACATAACAGCATTATATTATCTTGGAATCCGGATGCTGACACCAGAGACTTCACCTTGGACTTTCCCAATGGAAAGGAGGTAGCCGAGAATACCGAGACCGAACTCACGGGAAAGGGCGAGACTTTCTTCATGATGCCGCAGACATTTGGAGATGACAGCGAAGCCCGTTTGGAAGTGACGTTGGTGATGAATGGGGTAGAACAGACATTGAGTGCAAAGTTGAAGGACATTATGGCTGATGGGTCTGGTTATAGCTATTGGGCAGCAGGAACAGCGGTTACATATAATATCTCGCTCGACCAGAATGTCGAGTTGGAATTGAACAAGGATGTCTTCGTGGCTTCGGGTGCCGACGCCGTGATTTATGTGAAGAGCAACTGTGACTGGGAGTGTACACTGAGCGACCCGAACGGCATCGCCGGCAGCGCCGCACCGGCCTTGTGCAAGCCGACGCTGAAAGGTAGCACCAGCGGAGTGCAGTCGGACAGTTTCGATAATGAAAACGCGAAACTCACCCTTGAAACCATCCAACCGACCGACACTGAGACGCGCAAGGGCAAGGTGAAGCTCACGTTTACGTTCCCTTCCAAACCGGGAAAGACGGTAGAGAAAGAGGTGACGCTGACTTCCAGTCTGATGGTGGAATATCCGACAGGAAGTGACATCTGGTACAAACTGTCCCAAGGGTCTATGAGTTGCCACGACTTGATGACCACCGATACGCCCACCTTGCCCGATAATGCCGACTTTGCCACGGCTATAGCCAAGGTGGTAGGTGCCGATGTGACATATAGTCGCGAACTGGTAGCGACAAGAACTGGAGGAACTTCTTATGATGGCGATCCGGCCGTCTTCACTTACTTCGGTATCCGCAGAGCCAAAGCCGACGGTTCGACCATCTTGGTGAACCTTTCCAGAATCACCTTGGAGAACTATGGCGGTTCAACTTTCGATGAAAAGAACTTCATGACTTGGGGTGGAACTTACTATCCAATAGGTAGCACATGGACGGTGACCAAAGACAACTATAATGTGAAGACTCACGTAGACGACATGGGTATGGATTTGCCTGTTTGGCAAAGCTCTGCCGTGGGTAACTGGGGATATGACCAAGCGTATGACTATAGTAGTTCTACTTTCCGCTATCCCGGTTACCACACCATCAAGAATAACAAGTTCGGCTACTACTCCATTGAAAAGGTCTCAAATTGAGAAACAGGCAAGGCAAGATCAATAACAGTTTGAACAATAAAAAAGACAAGATATGAACTACAGGAATAAACTAATGAGCCTTTCGCTCATCGCGCTGGCGGTATTCTCCGCCTGTACCAACGAGATGGAGAACGGCACTCACCCAGGAAAGGGAGACCAGCGTTTGAGCTTCGCCGTAAGTATGGGGGGCACGAACGCATGGAAACCGACAGCCGGCACTCGTGCGGCTTCCGATTTAGGGGAGAGTACGTACGAGCTGGAACCCGTGAGATGGAAGGCAAGGTGAACGGAAAGACCGTCTACCTTACCGCAGAAGTGACGGACGGATTTCCCGGTGACAACCGGATGATGACACGCGGTACACAGGTGACCGAAGACAACAAGACGAAGACAGAATCATGGAGACTTTCGCCGTATCGGCCTATACGGATATTAAGGGTACGCCCGACTTCATGTATAATGTGCCGACAACGAAAGGAAGCCCTGAGAACGGTACTACCTATTGGTATCCCGAAGAGAAATTCTACTGGCCGGGCGTCAAGTCCCTGAACTTCTATGCCTGGTATCCGCACACCGCCAACGCGGAGGGCTTGACCGTATCGGGTGCGGACGAGAACGGTACTCCAAAGCTCCATTACACCGCTCCCGAAGACGTGAAGAAGCAGATGGACGTGATGACGGCTGTCGCTACCAACCAGGCAGAACAGGAAGCCATTCCATTGACATTCGATCATGCCTTATCGGCCGTGAAATTCGTGGCAGGGGATGACCTGCCCAACTGCGTGGTGAAGTCCATCAAGCTGGATGGCGTGCGCTACAAAGGTACTTACACGTTAGGAACGGACGCATGGACATTGACTGATGACACGCAAGCCTTTACCCTGCGTTTAAACAAAGTGGTGGCAGGAAACGGTGGAGCCATTACGGAGGATGGCAAAGGCGAGACCCTCTTCATGATGCCGCAGACATTGTCCGACGACGCGAAGATCGAGGTGGTGCTGAATGACGGAACTGCCGACTTTACGGTGGGCGCATCCATTGGAGGCACGAAATGGGAAATGGGCAAGACCTATACCTACCACATCTCGAACAATTTTGTGTCGCTGGTTACCACCAACGACAAGTTCGTTGCCTTTACGGATGAAACCCTGACGGATCAGGTGGCTTTCTTCTTGAGTGCGTCCGCAACTACTGCCGGGACTACGGGTGAAATCTTAGCCCCGGCTGGAGTAACCGTTACACCCACCACTTTTGCAAGCGGAGCGTCCAACCTCTCCGTGAAGGTCACTTGGCCCAAGGACATGGGGAATTATGTAAGCATGGAGATTTCTTTCGCTGGCAAGAAAAAATCAGATTCTTATGTCCCGCCAGACACCCACCGAAGGGGATGCCTATTGGCTCTATTCCCTGCCCGAGACGACCAGCCAGCACTTGGAAAATGACATCATCGGCTTGCAGAACGCATCGGAATCGGACTGGATAGCCATGACCTCGTCTCCTACGTACACGAAGGACAATTATTCGCAGGTCATTTATGACAACTCCTCAAAGGGCGACATTTACCTGCAGACGTTGAGCATCCCGTCGGCGAACCGCTTCGCCTCGTTGCTTGCCACCAAAGAGGACTTTGACCAAAATGTGATGTACTGCGTGGAGCAGAAAGCCTTTACCGCCGATTTCGGGTTCAAGGATTGCGAGCGCAATATCTCGCGCGAATCGGAGAAATGGAATATCGTGTTGAACGGCGGACATTTCAAGGAGGATGTAACAAACCTGAAAGCCAGAGTGGTAATCTCGTCCGATGTTCCCGATACGCAAATCACAGATTTGGGACGTGACCTTACTTGCGGTGATCCGGTAGCCATATCTGTGGATAAGGCAACATCGACAGGTGTATCTGCCACTCCTTACGTGAAGAAACGTTGGGATAACTTGCAAAACAATACGGCTAACAATGGAACACGCAAGGTAAACGTACAGGTGAAAAATGACAACTTGGACGAGTGGTACGATTGCGGACCTGACGGATTGATGAGTGATAGGTTCACGTGGGGAAATAATTTTGCAATAGGATATAACCAATACCACGGACGTGGTAATAATTGGGATAATGGTGCACTTCCAATAGTCCGGGATTATTATGAAGTGCATCAGAAACACCCGATGTTTGGCTTGCACAGATGGTCTATAATTAGGGACAACGCTGATGCAAATATAATGGGGAACGCCCTATATATGATATTCTGTAGTGCCAGACAGTGGAACGGATGGAATAATAGAAGCATCTACCGCAATAGTATGTCGGGGGAATGGTCATACATTGCATGCAATCAGGCAAACTGCATTACTGATCCTGAAAATCCCAATTACAATGATGTCTATAATGGCGGCCGATTCATCACCATTGGCGTAAATGGTCGTAACTGGAGATGGTCATCTTGGCAAAACTATCCGGGACCTCTTACAGTATGGATTCCGGTAGTATACACTGACTCCCATTGCGGATTGAACGCACGCCCTACAGACGACACTCCCATTCCCGGAACATCGGTTAACGAATAGTGGCAAATCGCTTTAATAACCAACAAGATTATATATACACTTTAATTACATCAAGACTCTCCCCAGCACAGCGGGAGGGATTATGTATAATAACCCTAACAACTTGCCGCCCTTGTGAAAGACCGGCAAGTTACCCTTTATTTCAATAAAATTGAATACAGATGGAAACAACGAAGATATTGGAGACAGAAAAAGAAAACAAGGATGCCGTCCACCTCTATTGGAACGAAGCGGACGAGACTTGGAACGCCTACGGCAAATCGGCGGAGAACGCCCTACGCATCAACCTGGAACTCCGTGCGCTGACGGACAAGGTGAATTTGGACGGCACAGAGGTGACACACCTGAAAGTGACCACCGAACAGTTCGAGCGGTACGGCCTTGCCGACTACTGCGTGGCGGTGGACGACGAGAGATTGAAACTGAAGATACCCGTGCATGGCTGAACGAACGGACATGAAGGACTTCGCCGCAAGGCTTGAGGAAGAGGCGGAAAAGAAGGTGGAGAAGATAGAGGCCGGAGACCTGAACATGATCAAGAAATCATTCGAAGCCTCGTTGGTGCTCGCGGACGCTTTCCTGCAACTGAAAGCCTTCATCGCGGACTATACTTTCCGTGACGAGGCAGAGGAAATCGAGTTCTTCAAGACGGTCAAACCCCGAATCTGCCACCGGCTCATCTACTACCGCAAGATATACAACATCGAGATGAACCGTCCCGTAGGCAACAAGTCGCAGCGAAGCTACCTGATAGACGAGATACGGGGCATCAACCGTTACAACGAGAAACGTTCGGACTTCGTGCGTTACTACCGCTCCGGACTGACCCACTTGGACGCACTCTATTACCTGCGGGGTAACCTTGACACGGCACTCTACTTGGAGTCGTTCCATCACGAGCGTGATCCGTCTTTCTCGACCAACTGTGACTTCATGGCGGCACGGCTTCTCGCCAACGAGCGGCTGATCCGCTACCTGACGAAAGAATTGGAGGTGTTCGAGCTGCGGCAAGCCGAAGAATCTTTGCTGAAGGTGTGCCTGACGTGGAAAGCGACGAAGACGGAACTGACCGAACTACTATTTGCATTGGACAGTCGCAAGGCATTCGGGGATGTCCCGTTGACAAGGCTGTCGGAGTATGTGCAGAGGGCATTCAACATCGAGTTGGACAAGAACCTGTCCCGGACATTCGGCGACCTGCGCATCCGCAATCGGCAGACGCCTTTCCTTGACAGCCTGAAGGCCGCACTGCTCAGGCGGATGAACCGCCCGCTGAACAACCGCCCCGGAGGGCGGAACAAAAAGACGCTTTGAGAAGGATAAGAATTGAATAATAACAAACAGAAACCTAAATAGAAAAGGACAATGAAACAGGTATTTATCAAACCTCTGTTGCTGCTGCTCGTGATACTGGCAGGGGCATCCTGCGACAAGGACGAGAAGGAAATCGGCTACGACGCGCTGCCCCAAAAGGCGCGGCAGTTCATCGCGCAGTATTTCCCCGGTGCGGAATGCACCCGTGCGGTGCGTGACAAGGACGATGGAACGACCGAATATGAGGCATGGCTCTCGGACGGAGCGGAACTGGAGTTCGACGAACAGGGCGAGTGGACGAGCGTGGACTGCAAGTTCTCCGCGCTGCCGGACGGCATCCTGCCGGAATCCATCGCGACGGACATCACCGCCCGTTACCCCGATGCCGTACCTTACAAGGTGGAGAAACAACCGGGCGGTTACGAGATAGACATCCCCGGCTGGGAACTGTACTACAACTATCAAGGCACGTTCATCCGCGCCGAGAGAGACCTGTAAAACTGCATGAAACACCAATAACTAAAGAGCTATGATCATCTATGACAGCAAAATCGCCCGTCTGCTGCAAGGCCGGCTGAATCCCTACGATTACGTGACCCTGCCTCTGGTTACCCTGACTGCCCTCCCTTATGGCGAGAAAGGCATTTGGGAAGAGATGGAGATGAGCATCCACCGCCGGCAATACACGGAATGTTTTTGTGTGTCCCTGCTGCCGTCCCTGCTTTTGGGCTGGCAGGTATGCTGGGGATTTGCCGCCCTGCCGCTGTTCGCTTACTACCTCCTTTACTGGGCTGAACGCTTGGCTGTCGGCCATTCAGCGTTTGATTACGAGGCAGAAAAAGAGAGCGAGGAAGTAAGCTACTTCGTGGTGCGCAAACATTTCGCTTGGCGCAAGTGGTATTGGAAAAAGGAGCTGCCGGCCATCGACCGAAGCTGGTTCTGCTAAAGGAACAGGACTGGCTCCTATACAGCTACTACAAGCGTGGGCTGCTGTCTGTTTAAGTTGTGTTCGGGCATCCTGGGGCCTTCTTTATGATTAAACGAGATGCAGCCCACCGCTTCCTTTTATCACATTCCTCTGGGCGGAAAAGGAAAGCGTGGAAGTAAAAAAGGAAAAAGTGCAATTTAGACATATATACGAAGAGTTACGATGAAGAAAACGGAATGCGTCCTTGTGAAAGGTCGCCAGATGTCCGCCGAAGGGTAGCAATGCCCGTAGGACACAGTTTTTTTGAATTTTTAGGAAAGTTCAATCCCCAAAAGGGATTGGATTTATTAAGTGGGAAACCACTTTTTTACATGGGAAAACAAGGCCCGCACTTGTGAAAGCCCGGAGCTTGTACTTTAGCATGGCAGCCTGCCAGCTTTACCCCGGCAGGCATGCCATGGAGATATTTTTTCGAAGTTAGTTCACTTCGCATCGGCGGATGCGGTACAAGTGAATGAAATTAAAATGTATGGAAGCTTCCACCTGTGACAGTCCGAAGCTTCCGTTTTTTATATGAACAGAATAAATTCAAAAACAAGAATAATATGGCAACATTAAAATTGAACAAATTCATACTTTTGCCGGGTAGAGCGCTGGCCGCCCTCGTGCGTTGTGGCTTCCCGGTAAGTGCGGGGATCGTGATGAAAACGTTTTCCCCCGATACGGGCCGCATATTTTACGAGAATGAAGTGAGTGACTATTTGCTGCACAAATTCTCTGAAATCGTGAGGTGGTACGAGGACTGCCCCTGCCCGACAGGCCGCCTCACGGCAGGCTCGCCGGTATGGGTGTTCCTTTCCGGCAAGGAACCCGAAAAGGACGATGCCCTCCTAAAGTCAGTACGCAAGGAGATAGACAACCGCCCCGTACGCGTGATCACCCGTGAAGATTTCCGGAGACGTATGTGCCTTCCCGGTCAACTCATCAGCCGGCTCGACCGCGTGGATGACGACATGCTCTCCGAGTTCCTGTGTCACACCCTGCTTTCCAAGCAGGACGGCACGTATGTGGACTCTCGCAGATGGGAAAGCGCCCAAAAGGGTGATCCCGTGCACGGCTTCATATCCGACATGCTGGCGGCGTGCCTCTCCGCCCGCCTGCCCATCGTGGACGGTGACCTGCCCGGCATCCTCACGCGGATGGCAAGACACCATATCCCGAGTGTCAGGGCGAAGCTGAGAGAACAGGACAGGATGATCCTGCAAGCCTGTCCCTCGCTGAATGAATATCAGCATGCAATGAAGTAGAAAATGCGTAGCTTATAAATGCAGACGAAATATAAAAACAAGCTGCGAACGTTATTCTTCTTAACTTAAAATGTTGGAACGCCAATATCAAATATTTTATGCTTTTGCTGGTTATTTTATCTGTGTAATTTGTGGATATTATATAGAAGTATGTATTTATAAATAAAAATCATGAACAATGGTATAATATGGTTGAAGTTAAAAATATCGTTCGGTTATGCCATCTTGGTTCTGTTGTCCGCATTCATTGTCTATCAGTTCCGTCAGGAACAAATGCAAAGACACATGCTACGTAAGAAGGAGAAAGAGCTGGTGGCGATACACCGTCTGGCTGAAAGAATCTACATCGACCTGCTGGACCTTTCCATCCCATGCCGAGATTGCCGTCACATGGGATGATGACGACCTCGGGGAATACAGCCGCAAACGCCACGGGGTCTGCGACAGCCTGCAACTTCTGAAAGAATATGTCCATACCCCGTTACAAAAAAGCCATATCGACTCGTTGTGCCTTCTTCTTTGGAACAAGGAACTCCTTTTATCCAAGGCGGTACATACCTTCAAGGAACTGCAGGACATAGGTGGCATTGTACAAGAAAGCATTCCTGCCATTGTCTTGACAGCCCGGAAACAGGCTGCACGGCAAAAGGAAAATACGGCTTCTCCGGAAGCCGGTGCGGGAGATGTACCCAAAAAGAAAAGGAGTTTCCGGGATATCTTCCGTAGAAAAGAAAACAAATCCGCTTACCTGCAACAGAGGGAAGAGGCTGAACGTAAACGGCAATCCCTGTCCGTTCCCTCTTCAACCGGGACGACAACACGCATGCTCCGCTCCCTGAATGAAAGGGTCACCCGGGAACAGGCTGAAAGGCGGGCCAGGCTGCTGGCACAGATGGACAGCCTGTATGCCGGCAGTATGGAGTTGAACGGGAGGATGAACAATATGATCTCCGAATTTGAGCGGAAAAACAACGAACGTTTTACCGCACGCTACAGGGCCTTTGTCCTTGAACGGGACAATTCCTACCATATGGTGGCCGGCCTTGCCCTGTCCGTCTCCCTTCTGGCGATCATGCTGTATACCGTCATACACCGGGACCTGAACCGCCGTCTCCAATACGAGAGGGAGCTTGAACAGTCCGACAGGCGGAACAGGGAACTGCTCCGCTCACGCAAGGAGCTGATGGCCTCGGTTGCTCACGACCTGCGCGCCCCGCTGGCGGCCGTCAAAGGCTGCGCGGAACTGTTACCCTCGGAAAGCGACGTCAGCCGCAGGAGTGGCTATCTGGACAACATCCTGCACTCGGCCGATTACATGCTCGGCCTGGTAAACACGCTGATGGAATACCACCGGATGGATGAAGGCGAAGTTCGCTCCAATGACACGCTCTTTAGCCTAAAAGCCCTGTTCGAGGAAATAGCGGACAGTCATCGACTTATCGCCAGACAGAAGGACCTGGCGTTCACCGTATCCCTCTCAGGCTTGGACGTCGTCGTCTGCTGTGACAGCTCGCATATCCGGCAGATAGCCGGCAACCTGCTGTCCAATGCCCTGAAGTTCACACCCCACGGGGAGGTGCGCCTTGAGGCGGAATACTTGTATGGGGAACTTAGCATCTCTGTCCGGGATACCGGCGTGGGAATGAGCGCTGAGGAGAAAGAACGGATATTCGGGGCGTTTGAAAGGCTGGACAACGCGCGTAATATTCCAGGGTTCGGACTGGGGCTGGCGATCACGGCTCGGCTCGTGTCTGAAATGCGGGGCCGTGTAGAGGTAAAGAGCGCTCCCGGTGAAGGCAGCCGCTTCTCCGTTTTCCTTCCCGTACCACCGGCCGGACAGTCCGCCCCTCTGGAAGAGAAGGTGTTTCCGGCCTGTGAATTGCTCGGTGGCACCCGTGTGCTGGTCATGGATGACGACCGTATCCAGCAGGGGATCACCCGGGAGATGCTCTCCCGCAGCCGGATTCACTGTGACTGCTGCACGGATGTCCGGGAACTGATGGACTGCCTGAAAAGTCAGGAGTACGACCTTCTGCTGACCGACATACAGATGCCCGGTGCGGACGGCTTCTCGATCCTTGAACTGCTGAGGGGATCAAACATCCCCCGGGCAAGGGAGATTCCGGCCATAGCCGTCACGGCACATTCCGACAGGGAAGAGGAATACCTCTTCGCAGGTTTCGCCGGATGTATCCATAAGCCTTTCTCCGCGGAAGGGCTGGTGACCGCCATCATGCGGGTCATAAAAGGGAACGGGAAAGAGTGGAGGCCGGACTTCTCCCTCCTGCTTGCCGGAGAGGACAACCGGCAGGAAATGCTGGGGCTGTTTGTCAGTGAAAGCCGCAAGGACATCGAAAGGCTGTCGGCCGCCGTGAAAGAAAAGGACAGCCGGGAAATCATTTCCATCCTCCACAGGAGCCTGCCACTGTGGGAGACGGTGCGTCTGAACTATCCGGTAGCGGACCTGTGGGTGCTGGTCAAATCCGACGCGGGCCAATGGGAGGAAGAGGAATATGTGAAAATAGAAAAAATAATCGGTGCCGTCAGGGAACTGATATCCTATGCGGAACTGATGCAGAAAGAGGGAAAGGAATGAAAACGATACTGATTTTGGAAGATGACGTGATTTTCAGCCGCAGCATCGGCAACTGGCTGAAGAAGAAAGGGATGGCGACCGAACATGCCGCGACGCTGTCGGCTGCCCGCAAGGCCCTTTCCGCAAGGGAGTTCGACCTTGTCCTTGCAGACCTCCGCCTGCCGGACGGGAACAGCACCTCCCTGCTGGAATGGATGAACGAGAGGTTCTACGCCACCCCGTTCCTTATCATGACCAACTACGGGCAGGTGGAGAACGCGGTGGAAGCCATGCAGCTGGGGGCGGTCAATTACCTGTGCAAGCCTGTCCAGCCGGACAGGCTGCTGGAAGCCATCGGGAAGATATTCAGCCGTCCCCGACATGACGGGAACGAATTCTATCGCGGGGAGAGTGCCAAAGCGCGGGAAATGTACCAGCTAGTGGGGCTGGTGGCACGTTCCGACATTTCCGTGCTCATTCGGGGAGCCTCCGGTACGGGGAAGGAGCATATCGCCCGCGAGCTGCATGAACAAAGCCACCGTAGGGACAAGCCCTTCGTCCCGGTGGACTGCGGGACCATCACGGGTGACCTTGCCAAATCCGAATTTTTCGGACACCGCAAGGGGACGTTCACCGGTGCCTACGGTGACAGGTACGGGCTGTTTCAAGTGGCTGACGGGGGCACGCTGTTCCTTGACGAGATCGGCAACCTTTCCCCCGAGACACAGATGCTCCTGCTACGTGCCCTGCAGGAAAGACGCTACAAGCCCGTCGGCTCCACCCAGGAATACACCTTTGACGTCCGTCTGGTGGCCGCCACGAACGAGAACCTGGAGAGGGCGATATCCGAAGGACGTTTCCGGGAGGACCTGTTCCACCGCCTGAACGAGTTCACCATCAATGTCCCCCCTCTCTCGGAATGCGGGGAGGACATCCTTCCGCTGGCGGAGTTCTTCGTGAAGCATTTTTCAGAAAAGCACCGTAAGCCCGTACGCGGGTTCAACAGCCTGGCCGCGGCCTCATTGCAGAAATATCCCTGGCCCGGTAATATACGCGAGCTGAGAAACTGCATCCAACGTGCCGTCCTGCTCTCTGCCGACGGATGGATCTCACCGGAGGAACTGAATCTGGACCTCGCCGTCGGACGGGAGGAAACCGCCCCCATTCCGGAGGAAAAGGAAAAACAGCTGCTTCTCAGGACCCTTGAAGAGGCGGAGGGCAACCGTGCCCGTGCAGCCAGGATACTCGGCATCAGCCGGACTTCCCTGTACGAGAAACTGAGAAAATATCGGATTATATGAGCGGGCCGTTGTACAATACGGGCCAGCTCCGTGAGTCTCCTTCCGGAACCACAGCGAAATGAGAGTGTCATACAAGCGGCCGGACATGGTTTACATAAAATGTACATCCGCCTTACAGTTATTGTAAAGCGGTGTACATTTCTTTTTTTGAGCCTGTTTTCAACTGATATTTTTATCATGCTGAATATCTGACTATTAACAAGAAAATGCAATAGGCATCCACCGGATGGCATCATATTCGCCTTTAATATTCTGTCGTAAGGCATGAATTGTTAAACTAAAGTTTGAGCATATGAAAACATCAACAACACACCGCCTGCTGAACCATCTCCAAGAAGCCGTCCTGGAAGGAAAAAATGCTATGGAAAACGTATTGTCATCCGCCTACGATGAATTTTCAGACCATCTGGCCTCCCTGGCGGAAAGCGGGCTTCCCATCCCCAAGAGGCTGCGCCGCCTACGCCACATGGAGACGGAACTGGACGCCTATATGAATATGGCCGGAAGCAGGGTTGACAGCCGGACACATATCTATCTGATGAAGGCATCCGGCCTTGTCAGGACGGAGATAGAACTGTTGCATTTCGCGCTTCGGTATCCCGAATGCCGCGATACCGTTCCCGATACCGACAAGGGACGGACAGGCCTGTTCTCCCTTCGTTGGAAAGGTTCCTTGGTGAACCTGATGGAACTGATCGCCTCACTGCACTACCTGGGAGTGATAACAGACGGCAACGGCAACCGCCAGTCATTCGCCTCCCTGGTGGCGGCATTCGAGGAGTTCCTGCATATCCGAATCCCCAAGCCCTACGATTTGCGTGCGGACCTTGCCAGACGTAAGAAAACCCTCTCAGTACTGCTCCCAAAACTCCGGGAAGCCTTTGAAAAGAACATCATAAACTGCGGGATCGGGAACGGATGACAGGGAGGAAAATCCCCTGTCATGAATAGTCATCTCCTGTCACGAATAGTCACCTTCCGAAATTAGGCCGGTATACGAATTATCATTTACTTTGCCTCCGGTAAAAACATCAATAATATGGCTAAGATCAAACAGGCGTACAAGAAAGAGAAAACGGCCGTCTCCCGGACATGAAGAGGGGGCCGCAGTCCGAAGGAATCCTCCGAGCTTCATTCCTTTTACTACGGATTCCGTCTGAACGAGCTCCAGAACATCGAGTTCGAGCGGCTCTATGAGAATTCCGGTGCCGTAACCAAGTCGCAGTTCATCCTGTCGGCCATTTTCGACAAGCCGATGAAAGTGGTGAAAATCGACAAGGTTGCCACGGACTATTACATCAAGCTCACCAACCTGCAGAGCGAGTACCGCCGCGTCGGGGTGAACTACAACCAGGTTGTCAAGGCGGTCCACAGCGGGGAACTGACCGAAAAGAAAGCCCTCGCCCTGCTTTACAAGCTGGAACAGCTGACCGTGGAGTTTGTATCGTTAAACAAGGAAATCATCCGTCTTACCAAAGAGTTCGAACAATGGTTGCAAAGATAACATCCGGTGCCGCCATTTACGGGGCGCTGTATTACAATCAGGAAAAAGTGGAGAAAGGGAAAGCGCGGACACTGGCATGAAACCGCGTGATGGAGACACCGGAGGGAAAGGTCGGCATCTCCGAATGCATGCGCAGCTTCGAACCTTACCTTGCCATGAACCGCCGGACGGAAAAGCCGGTGATCCATCTCTCGCTCAATCCCCATCCCGATGACGTGCTCTCCGACGAACAGCTGGAAGCTATCGGGCGGGAATACATGGACAGGCTCGGATATGGCGACCAGCCTTACGTTATCTTCCGCCATGACGACAACGCGCGTCCTCACATCCACATTGTCTCCCTGCGTATTGATGAACAGGGAAGAAAGCTGAGGGATTACAAGGAATGGGAGCGTTCGACGGACATCTGCCGGGAGCTGGAAAGGAAATACGGCCTGCTGCAGTCACGCGGGGAGGAATACAGGATTTCCCGGCCGATGACCGCGGTGGACCACACGAAAGGCGATCTGAAACACCAGATTGCGGGTGTGGTAAAACCGGCCGTACAGAATTACCGCTTCCAGTCGTTCAAGGAGTTCAGGGCGCTGCTCGGACTTTTCAACGTGACCGTGGAGGAAGTGCATAAGGTCGTGGACGGGAAACGTTGCGACGGCCTGGTCTATGCGGCGACCGACGGGAATGGAAAACGTACCGGGGTCGGAATCAAATCCAGCGATATCGGGAAAAGCGTGGGATACCGTGCCCTCCAAAAGAGGTTCTCACAAAGCAGGGCATGGATGAAAAAGCATCCCCTGCCGGAAAAGACAAGGGAAAACATCCGTACGGCACTCTGCCGGGATACCCGTGAAGGATTCCTGCACGAGCTGGCAGGCAAAGGCATCGTGCCCGTACTCTGGGAGAACGGGGCGGGCGTGATCTACGGCGTGACCTATATAGACCATAATACCAGGGCGGTCTTCAAGGGATCGGCGCTCGGCAAGGAGTTCTCCGCTTCGGTTATCAACCGGAAATACGGCACGCCCCCGCCCGTCCCCGACAGGCCGGCTCCCGGACAGGAACCACCCGTAAATACGGACACAAGGGAGACGGGGCTTGCGGAAGGCCTACTGGATATCTTCTCCATGGAATCCTGTCCCTACCCGGCTGAGGACATTCCCCGGAATATTTATGGAAAGAAGAAAAAGAGGAAGGGGCGGAAAGGCCCGCGGATCAACTAACGAAGTATTCACGTATAACAACCAATCATAACCCATATGGCACAAGAAGATTCCAGAGGGCTCGGCAAGACCATCGACTTCATGCGGGCGGTCAGCATCCTGCTTCTCGTGATGAACATCTATTATTTCTGCTATCCGTTCTTCCATGCCGCCGGTTGTACCAACGGCATGGTGGACAGGATACTGCTGAACTTCCAGCGTGACACCGGACTGTTCACCGGCTCCCCCGTGACCAAATGCTTCAGCCTGATGTTCCTTTTCTTCTCCTCGATGGGAGCCAAAGGGCGGAGGGTCCCGGAGATGACATGAAGGCGTATCGGCTGCTACCTGGCAGCCGGGCTGCTCCTCTATTGGGGAAGCGAGCTTTTCCTCACCGCCGGCTGGAGTGTCCCGCTCACCACCCTTGCGTATGTGTCCGCCCTTGCCGCCGGGTACATCTGCCTGCTCACCGCAGGCATGTGGATCGGGCGTCTTTTAAAGGAACACCTGATGGATGACGTCTTCAATGAGGAGAACGAGTCCTTCATGCAGGAGACCCGCCTGATCACCAATGAATACTCGGTGAACCTGCCCACACGGTTCTATTACAAGAAGAAATGGCACAATGGGTGGATCAACGTCGTATTGCCCCAAAGGGGCTGCATGGTGGTCGGTTCGCCGGGCAGCGGGAAGAGCTACTGTGTCATCAACCAGTTCATCAAGCAGCAGATAGAGAAAGGCTATGCGCTTTACTGCTATGATTTCAAGTTCCCGGACCTGAGCCTTATCGTCTATAACCATCTGCTCAAGAACAAGGACAAGTACAAGGCGAACGTCCAGTTCTACGTGATCAATTTCGACGATCCGCGGCACAGCCACCGCTGCAACCCTATCAACCCAGCATTCATGTCCGACATCGCCGACGCCTATGAGTCAGCCTATGTAATAATGTTAAATTTAAATAAAACCTGGATACAGAAACAGGGTGACTTCTTCGTGGAGAGTCCGATCGTATTGTTCGCCGCCATCATATGGTATCTTAAAATCTACGAGAACGGGAAGTACTGTACCTTTCCCCATGCCATCGAGCTGCTGAACAAGCCCTACTCGGACATCTTCACCATCTTGACCTCGTACAGGGAGCTGGAGAACTACCTCTCGCCTTTCATGGACGCCTGGAAAGGCGGGGCGATGGAGCAGCTCCAGGGCCAGATCGCAAGTGCCAAGATCCCGCTCTCACGCATGATCAGCCCCTCGCTCTACTGGATTATGAGCGGGGACGACTTCACACTGGACATCAATAACCCGGACGCCCCCAAGGTCTTGTGCGTGGGCAACAACCCGGACCGGCAGAACATCTATTCGGCGGCCCTTGGGCTGTACAACGCCCGTATCGTCAAGATGGTGAACCGTAAGGGAAAGCTCAAGTGCTCCATCCTGGTGGACGAGGTCCCGACGATCTATTTCAAAGGGCTCGACACCCTGATAGCCACGGCCCGCAGCAACAAGGTGGCCGTCTGCCTGGGGCGCGCAGGATTTCAGCCAGCTGGTACGCGACTACGGTGAAAAGGAGGCGCGCGTCATCCAGAACACCGTCGGCAATGTCTTTGCCGGGCAAGTGTTGGGGAAACGGCCAAGAACCTTTCGGAACGGTTCGGGAAGGTGCTCCAGCAGCGCAAGTCCGTCAACATGACCCGTGAGGACACATCGACCAGCATCAGCACCCAGCTGGACTCGCTGATACCGGCCTCGAAAATATCCAACCTCTCCCAAGGCATGTTCGTGGGAAGCGTCTGCGACAGCTTCCAAGAGAAGATGGAGCAGAAAATCTTCCACTGCGAGATCGTTGTGGACAACGCGAGGGTGGCGGCAGAGACGAAAGCCTACAAACCGATCCCCGTGATTACGGACTTTACCGGCAGGGACGGCAAGGACCATATGCGGGAAGAGATAGAGCGTAACTACTACCGCATCAAGGAGGAGGTGGGCGGGATCATCCAAAAGGAGCTCCGCCGCATAGGGAATGACCCGGACCTGAAACATCTGCTGGAAACGGAAGATGACGGGTAACAATAGTTTTAACCATTCATTTTAATTTATCGAATCATGGAAAAGAAGAAAAACAGTGCGGGCTGTCTGCCCGGCAAACCCTGCTTCCCTTGGGTGGGAGGCAAGAGAAGACTGCTTCCGGTACTGATCCAGTCACTGCCGGAAAATATCACGGAAATGGAAACCTATGTGGAACCCTTTGTCGGGGGAGGCGCCCTGTTCTTCTGACTGAGACAGACCTATCCGCATATCCGTTGCGTGATCAACGACTCGAACGAGAGCCTGGTGAATGTCTACCGTGTCATACGCGACACGCCGGAAGAACTGGTCGGACTGCTTGCCGGCATCCAGGGTGAATACCACGCCCTTCAGGGACGTACAGAGAGAAGGGACTATTTCATGGAAAAGCGCAGGGTCTTCAACGAAGAGCACCCGGATGGTATCACACGTGCCGCCCTTTTCATTTTCTTCATGCGCACCTGCTATAACGGCATCTATTCGGTCAACCGCAAGGGCAGGCTCTCGGTAACCTTCGGTACGGGCAGCCGCGCCAGGATACTGGAGGAGGAACTGATCCGCTTCAACCACAAGCTGCTGCAGGGCGTCGTCATCCTGGACGGGGACTACCGCCAGACGGAAAAATACGCGGGAGAGAAATCGTTCTTTTATTTCGACCCGCCCTACAAACCCGTCAATGAGGCCGGTGCCTGTACCTCCTACATGCCGGACGACTTCGATGACGACTGCCAGATAGAACTGGCCGGATTCTGCAAGGACTTGGGAGAGAAAGGAAGCAAATGAATGCTCTCCAACTCCGATCCCCGTCAGAAGAACCCGGAGAACACCTTCTTCGACGACCTGTACGCCGGCTTCCATATCCAGCGGCTGAGCATCTTCCGCTCGGTTTGTTCCATAGCCGAGAAGAGGGAGACGGTCAACGAACTGCTGATCCGTAACTATTAAAGCCGGATATTCTTGATTGTATAAAGGAGCTGTCCAAAACGTCAGCTCCTTATTCATTTACTTACAGTCTGTAAGTATCCCCGAAAATATCATTCAATAAATTTGAGATTATTACTTTTTCTATCAGGGACAACAGCTTACAGCTGCCTTCCTCTTTTTCAACCCTCCCGGGTCTTTGCCTTCTGTCGCACCGACATCCACCCCGACCGGACTCTTTCCTGCAGGAACTCGTTCAAATCCTTGTGTGGCAGATAGTGTACGGCCTTGTCAGTTACTTTTTCGCACAGCCTTCCGATCTCCTCCACCGCCTTTCTGCCGGTTTCATCATTATCCAGGAAGCAACAGACCTGTCCGTAACTTTTAAGGATATCCACGGCTTTGGGCAGGTTGGCCACAGAATTGAGCACCACGCAGTCCGGCACGGCTTGCCCTTCCTTCAAGGCCAGGTACGAGAGATAGTCCATGAACCCCTCGAAAACCAGCACCGATGACTGCCGTCTATCCACTGCATTATGGCTGACATGCGTGATATCCTTGGGAGAGACCGCTCCTTTGAAGTACGGGTTACGTATCTCAATCCCCCCTTTCCTGTTTTTGAAACCGACCGCGAAATACCATTTGCCGCGCATGCGGTAATGTACCTCCACGCATTCCCTTGAGGCGATATCGGATGGAATACCCCTTGTCCCGAGATAATCCAGCAGGACGGTGTTCTTAAGAGGTGAGACGCGCAGTTCCTCAAAGGCCGATGCCACAGTCCGTCCTTTCGCAGGAGAAGGAACCGGCCTGAACGCCGGAAAATCGCTCCCGATCCTCTGCAATACGGTCGGGATATCCGTCACCCCGTACAGCTTTTGTGCCAGGTCGATGATACTGCCTCCGGTCCCCTCCCCGAAATCATGTCACAGGTTCAAGGAAAGGCTGACCTTGAATGACGGGGTACGCTCCTGCCTGAAAGGCGAAAGGTACCATACACTGTCCCCCTGTCTTCTGACAGGCGAGAATCCCGCCCGCCCGAGGAAATCCTCCAGCGGAATCTTCTTTACTTCCTCGATGTTCATCGCTTGCTTGTTTTACAGGTTATTTAAAAGGCGGCCATGAGAGCGGGTCCAGCGAGATGCCGTCCTTCCTTAATTCAAAATGCAGGTGGTTGCCGCTCGCCACTCCCGTATGCCCGACATTCCCGATATGCTGCCCGATACGGACATGAGTGCCCGTCCTTACATGCAGCCTGTCCATATGCGCGTACAGTGTCGAGTATCCTCCCGCATGCCGGACATGTACGAACCAGCCGTAACTCCGGCTGTAGCGTGCTTCGGCAACCCTGCCGTTACCCGCACTGTACACCGGAGTGCCATAAGGCGCGGCCAGGTCCACCCCCTGGTGGAACAGTCTCCTTCCCTTTACCGGATGCATCCTCATACCGAACGTGGACGAGACCCTGAAACGGGTGTATCTTCTGTCAAGGGGGAAAAGCACGGGATAATCCGTCAGGAGAATGAGGCTACGTCGGGACCTTCAAGGAACCGTTCACTTTACATCAGTACCGGTGAAATGTCCCTTTAACAATTCACCCTTGTTTCCGCCAGCCGTACCGTCCCCCCTCACACAGGAGGAGACTGACAAAAGGTGACAATACATGACTATCAATGACAACTTCTCATAATCAGAATATTTAAGTACGAAGATAGTAATTTTATCGTAAGTATTCGATAAACTCCCTCGTATATTGGGTAACGTATGTTCATAATGTCGTTTATTCATTTTATCGTTCTATGATTTATTGTTACATCAATTCAACCCAAAGATGTGCGGGTTCTATAGTAAT
>ENA-OQDA01000131-OQDA01000131.1-human-gut-metagenome-genome-assembly--contig:-NODE-131-length-31384-cov-4.883386_pt1 | contig 31384 bp, 35 predicted proteins | sample MGYA00242771_ERZ504603 | MGnify/ENA primary metagenome ERZ504603 (study PRJEB26092, sample SAMD00036328) | human gut metagenome | host: Homo sapiens | study: EMG produced TPA metagenomics assembly of...
ATAAAGAGTTCCCGGAAAATAAGCCCGTTATCGCTATTTAGCGTAAAGGGGTTTACTTTACGGTAACTCTTTTTTTGTGGTCTTATGCTCAGTGTTTGCACTAAAATTATAATTATTCATTGGGGGGAAACATTCAGTATGAAGTCAGTCGGTATATGTAGAGTTGATAAAATGGGGCGGTTTGTGATTCCTAAAAGGCTTAGACGTGAAATGGACTTAAATACCGGGACAGGATTAGAAATCTCCGTTAATGGGAATTCTGTAATTTTAGAAAAGGTAGAAAACCGTTGTGTTTTTTGCCGACAAAAAGAGAACCTTAAAATTGCTTTTGATAAATATTATGTTTGTGATAAATGCCGTTATATCCTTAAATGTATATTGGAATAAGGGGGAGCATAATATGAAATCGTTAGGAATTAGAACGCTTGATAAGCGTGGCAATGTTACTATTCCAAAAAGCTTTTTAAAGGTACACGATATAAAAAAGGGTGATTATTTTGAATTGTGGTTTGAAAACGACGCTCTTATTATTCAAAAATTACCAGTTAACCGTTGCATTTTTTGCGGTAAAACCAATGATTTATTACCCGTTAATATTAGTGGAAAATCAATTTGCAAAAACTTGCTTCGAACTGCTTGAAGTAAGCAAAGACAATTAATTTAAAATCCAAAATAGAAGAAATAATATGTTATATGAGCATGAAAAACCGGAAAGTCGGCAGATTTTCCGGTTCTTTTTTGGAATAATTATCGTGTTATAAATTAGAATAATTGACAATTAATAATAAATCATATTATAATATGGTTGTCATGTAAAAGTGGCGTTTTCCTTGATACTACAACGTTTGAGGACACCTATAATGTTTTCTTGATACGCCACCAAGATGGTTCGCTTTTTTTAAGGGCACGACCGGGCTGAAAACCGGCACGACCAGCAAGGCGGGGCATTGCCTCTCCGCCACGGCCAAGCGCGATAGCACGCATTTGATCGCCGTCGTTCTCGGCAGTGATACAGGTGCGCTGCGTTTTGAGGCGGCAAAAGCCATGCTCAATTGGGGCTTCGCAAACTGGGCGGTCGTCACGCCGAAGGTGGATGCTTCCGCCATCGCGGATGTAACGATCCTGCACGGCCTGCAAAATACGGTGAAGCCTGTTGTGCCCGCCGCGCAGCCGGTGCTGATCCCGAAGGGAAAGGAGGCAGAGATCACGCAGAAGGTGGAGCTTGCCGCGAATGTAGAGGCGCCGGTTGAAAAAGGGCAGGTGCTCGGCAGCGTTACGCTGAAACTCGGCGAAGAAGAACTGGGTAAATTCAATTTGACCGCAGCTGAGGCGGTGGGCAGGCTCACTTTTGGGCAGGCATTTCTGCGCCTACTGCGCTCTTTGGCCGCTTAACGGCCAAGTGTGAAAAAAGGTGTGAATTTATTTTGAAAAATTTCGGATGGACTTGCAATCATACGGCCAATCATGTAGAATGATATCAAACAAAAATGTGAAAAGCACCACAAGATGTGGGGGCCAAAGGAAAGGGCAATCTGCAATGAGTATTCGTTTGGACGATCGTTACGCGCAGAATTTTGCGCAGCCGGGGGAACTGGCTGCAATGGCGGCCGAAGTGCAGGCCGCGCAGGAAAAGCTGCACAGTGCTACGGGAGCTGGAAGCGACTTTTTGGGTTGGCTGACGTTGCCAACCGATTATGATAAGGAGGAATTCGGGCGTATCCAGGCTGCTGCAAAGCGCATCCGGGAGAACAGCGATGTGCTGATTGTCATTGGCATCGGCGGCTCCTATCTCGGCGCGCGCGCCGTGCTGGAATTTATAAAGTCCCCGCATTATAATCTTTTGGCGAAAGATACGCCGCAGATCTATTTTACCGGCAACAGTATCAGCTCCACCGCGCTGAGCGAGCTGCTCGCGCTGTGTGAGGGCAAGGACGTCTCTGTTAACGTCATTTCCAAATCCGGCACAACCACGGAGCCTGCGGTGGCATTTCGTGTGTTCCGCGAGCTGCTGGAGAAAAAATATGGCAAGGAAGCTGCCGCAAAGCGCATCTATGCCACGACCGACCGCGCGCGCGGCACGCTCAAGGAATTTGCCGACCAGGCCGGCTATGAAACCTTTGTTGTGCCGGATGATGTGGGCGGTCGCTATTCTGTGCTCACAGCTGTGGGATTATTGCCGATTGCGGTCAGCGGCACGGATATCGAAGCGCTTATGGCAGGCGCGCAGGATGCCCAAAAAGCTTTGATGGAACCTGATCTGATGAAAAACGACTGCTACCGCTATGCCGCATGGCGCAACCTGCTTTATCGCCAGGGCAAAAAGATTGAGATGATGGTCAGCTACGAGCCGGCCTATCAAATGATGAACGAGTGGTTTAAGCAGCTGTTTGGCGAGAGCGAGGGTAAGGAGGGCAAGGGGATTTTCCCGGCCTCCGCGATCTTCTCAACCGATCTGCATTCGCTCGGCCAGTATATCCAGCAAGGGGAGCGCGAGCTGTTTGAAACGGTGGTCCGTTTTCAGAAACCGCGCGCTGAGCTCGTGATTGCAGAGGATGCGGAGAATGTGGACGGATTAAACTTCCTCGCGGGCAAAACGATGGATTTTGTCAACAGCAAGGCTTTTGAAGGCACGATCCTCGCCCATACGGACGGCGGCGTACCGAACCTTGTTTTGGAAGCAGAGGATATGAGCGAGCATACGCTCGGCTATCTGATTTATTTCCTAGAGAAGGCTTGCGCTGTTTCTGGCTATCTGCTCGGCGTTAACCCCTTCGATCAGCCAGGTGTGGAAAGCTATAAAAAGAATATGTTCGCCCTGCTGGGCAAGCCCGGCTATGAGGCGCAGCGCGCCGAGTTGGAGGCACGCCTGAAAAGCCACTGATATTTCGTTGATTGCCGCCATTGGCGGACATTAAATACACAGGAGGAGATTATAATGATATCTCTGATTATTGGGCATAAGGGTTCCGGAAAGACAAAGCATCTCATCCAGATGGTCAATGAGGCCGTCGAGAGCTCCAAGGGCAATGTGGTCTGCGTAGAGAAGGAAACCAAGCTCACTTATGATGTCAACTACCGTGCGCGGCTTGTTGCAACGGATTACTTCGGCGTAGAAGGCTTCGATGCGTTCTATGGCTTTTTGAGTGGTATTTGTGCGGGCGATCATGATATCACCCATATTATGATCGACGCGACGTTCCGCATCTGCGGGCGTGATTATGAGGCGCTGGCCGACTTTATGGAGAAGGTGAAAAAACTTTCAGACCTAACGGAAGTAGAATTTGTCTTTACAATCTCCACTGATGAGTCGGATCTGCCGAAGCGTATCTTTGATGTTTGTCAGAAGGTATAATATTGATGATGAAGTGGAGCCGGTGACTAAACGAGGCCTACCGTGATTACACGGAATAAAGGAATGCGCACTGCTCATGGGAGCAGGCGGTTACTGGTTGCTTTGAATGCTGTTGGATAAATTGAGTCCGCCGCCGGCCGTTCTGACCGGCGGCGGTTTTCAGAATCATTGGAGGGCAGCGCCCGTGAACAAGGAAAAACAATGCCGCGAAAGGGCTCTAGATACATGCTGTCTACGTTCTTAGGTCCGGCTGGCGTCAGTTAGCCGAACCCTGTGGCCTTGCTACCCGGTTGGCCGTTGCACCATGTTTCCTGATGCTTTGAAAAAGCGCGAAAAAGCCCTGTTTTTCCCCTGATTTTGCCCGAATCAGGTCTTGACAAACGATTTACAGCGGGATATAATTATTCGTGCGCTATATTTGAGGTGGAGTATGTTAATTGAACTCGAAAACCTGTTTGAAAATGAAGGCGAAAGGCTGCTGATTGATCAATCCTTTGATTTTTCAGGTGAAGAGCTGAATGGCGTGCGCCCCTTCGTATCTCCCGTCAAGGTAAAAGGCGAGGTTCGCAACCGTGCAGGTATTGTTTCGCTGCATGCGCGCGCAGCTTTTGTATTCAGCGCGCCGTGCGACCGCTGTGCGGCGGAAACCCGGCGGGACATGCTGGTGCCTCTGGAGCATGTGCTGGTGACGCATCTTGATGAAGAGGATACTGGCGAATTCATTGTCGTAGAAGGCATGCGCTTGGATTTGACCGCCTTAGTGCGGGAGGATCTCTTACTCGCCCTGCCGGCGAAGTTTTTGTGCAGGGAGGATTGCAAGGGCCTTTGCCCGATATGCGGCAAGAATCTCAATGACGGCTCCTGCAGCTGCAAAAAGCCGATCGATCCACGTTTGGAGGCTTTGCGTCAGCTTTTGGATCAATAATCAGAACATGTTCTTTACAGCAAGCTTAAGGAGGTGCTGACATGGCGGTACCAAAGAGAAGAGTTTCCAAGGCAAGAAGGGATAAGCGCCGCTCCAACGTCTGGAAGATGGATGCTCCGGAGCTCGTGAAGTGCCCGAACTGCGGTGAGTATAAGCGGCCGCACCGGATTTGCCAGAGCTGCGGCTTCTACAAAGGTAAGGAAATCGTAAAGAAGGACGCTTAAGGGCCCTTTGAAGCGAGTTTGCACGCCACACGGGAAGAAAGGTAGAGGAGGGGTTTTCCTTCTCTACTTTTTTCTTTTTTGCCTATCATTTGCGTTTTTTATGTTTATGAGCTTAAGGGGGTGCGGCAGATGGCCGTGACGATAGCTGCTGTGAAGCCGAAATCCATCTGTTTTCGCCATGGCGTGCGGGCTGGTGAGATGTTAATGCAGATCAACGGCCATGAGATTGTCGATATCCTCGATTATCAATTTTATGCCACCGAGCGAAGGCTGACCCTCACGCTGCGCAGCACGGGGGGAAAACACCGGGAGATCAGGATCAAAAAGGATGAATATGAGGATTTGGGCCTCACCTTTGACACCTATCTGATGGACAGGCAGCGCCACTGTGCGAATAAGTGCGTGTTCTGCTTTATCGATCAGCTCCCCAAAGGGATGCGGGAAAGCCTTTATTTTAAGGATGATGATTCGCGCCTTTCCTTCCTCTTTGGCAATTATGTAACGCTGACCAACCTCTCTGAACGGGAAGTGGAACGCATCATCCAGATGCATATCAGCCCTGTCAATATCTCGGTGCACACCATGAACCCGGATCTCCGTGTCAAAATGATGAAAAACCCGCGTGCCGGGGAGTCACTTCAAATCATAAAGCGGTTCGCGGATGCGGGGATCAAGATGAATACCCAGCTTGTGCTATGCCCTGGGTTAAACGATGGGGACGAGCTTTTATATAGCTTGACAGAGCTGGGCAAGCTATATCCGGCGGTGCAGAGCATTGCCGCCGTGCCTCTGGGCATGACGAAATACCGCGAGGGCTTAGCAGAACTCGCGCCGTATACGCGAGAAGGCGCCGCGGCGGTTGTGGATATCATTGATGATTTTGCCGCGCATTTTCTCTATTTTAAGGGGACACGCCTCGCCTTTGCGGCGGATGAGTTTTACCTCAAGGCCGGGCGGGAAATCCCATCACCTGAGGCCTATGAAGAGTTTGCACAGCTGGAAAACGGCGTCGGCCTTTGGGCGCTTTTAAAAGATGAATTTTATGCTGCGCTGCGCAGGATGGAGCCTGACGATTTCCCTAAGAAGCCGCGCCGGGTAGCGCTTGCAACGGGGCAAGCGGCTTTTCCGCTGCTTGCGGAGCTGGTGGCTGCTGCGCAGGAGCAATGCCCAGCGCTCATTGCGCAGGTGTATGCAGTGCGCAATGATTTCTTTGGGGAATCGATCACGGTGGCGGGTTTGCTCACCGGGCAGGATTTGATTGCCCAGCTAAAGGGGAAACCACTTGGGGAGAAGCTGTTGATTCCCGCTGTGATGCTGCGCCGGGAGGGCGACCTGTTTTTGGATGACTTATCGCCTGCGGATGCGGAAAAGGAGCTGGGCGTGCCGGTTACGCCCGTGCCGAACGATGGCGGAGAGCTGTTGGACGCTCTGCTGGGCCTCCAAGCATAAGCGCCGGAACCGGCCCAATCAGAAAGGATTGATGATATGGCGAAACCTGTTGTTGCGATTGTGGGGAGGCCGAATGTTGGGAAATCCACCCTATTTAATAAGCTGGTGGGCAAGCGGCTCTCCATTGTTGACGATACGCCGGGCGTAACGCGTGACCGGATTTATGGCGACTGTGAGTGGCTTGGTCACAACTTGTTGCTCGTCGACACGGGCGGCATTGAACCGCGCGCAGATGATGTGATTCTCTCCCAAATGCGCAGGCAGGCGCAGTTGGCGATTGAGAGCGCGGATGTGATCGTGTTGGTCACAGATTTGCGCTCCGGCGTTGTGGCGACGGATGCGGAGGTTGCCGCCATGCTGCAAAAAAGCGGCAAACCGGTGGTGCTCTGCGTGAACAAATGCGATTCCATCGGCGCGCCGCCGCTTGATTTTTATGAGTTTTATAACTTGGGGTTGGGCGACCCAATCGCTGTTTCCGCCGCGCATGGCCATGGCACGGGCGATTTGCTGGATGCCGTGCTTGCCCATCTCCCGTCCGAACGGGAAGAGGAGGAGGAAGACGACGCGATCAAGGTGGCTGTGATCGGCAAGCCAAATGTGGGGAAATCCTCGCTTGTCAACGCCATTGCGGGAGAAGAGCGCGTGATCGTATCCAATATCGCAGGCACCACGCGCGATGCAACGGATACGCTGATCGAAAACAGCCATGGTAAGTTCGTTTTTATTGATACGGCTGGCCTCAGGCGCAAAAGCCGCGTAGATGATACGATTGAAAAATACAGCGTCCTGCGTGCGCGCATGGCGGTGGAGCGCGCGAGCGTGTGCGTGATCATGATCGATGCGCAGGAGGGCTTCACGGAGCAGGATTCCAAGGTCGCCGGCATTGCGCATGAGCAGGGAAAAGCGTGCATTATCGCAGTGAATAAATGGGATGCGGTTGAGAAAGATGGCCGCACAATGGACACCTTCCGCAAGAAGCTGATGCAGGATTTTTCCTTTATGTCTTATGCGCCGATCATCTTTATTTCCGCTAAAACGGGGCAGAGGATTGATCGGCTGTTTGAGCTGATCTGCTATGTGGATGGGCAGAACGCCATGCGTATTTCAACCGGCAAGCTCAACGACGTGCTTGCCGCCGCCACGGCCAGGGTGCAGCCGCCTACGGATAAGGGCAGGCGGCTGAAAATTTATTATATGACGCAAGCTTCCACTCGCCCGCCAACCTTCGTCTGCTTTGTCAATCGCAAGGATCTGTTCCACTATAGCTACCAGCGGTATCTTGACAACCAGATCCGCGAAGTATTTGGCCTGGAGGGCACGCCGACGCGCTTCGTCATCCGTGAGCGAGAGGAAAGGAAATAGCACTCCGCCGCGCCTCGCAATAGAAACCATTTGACCATGGGTTATAAAACGAGGGGCTGCTGCAAACTACCAAGTTGTTTGCAGCAGCCCCTCGTGCGGCTATCAATGGCCGAATGGAGTCAGCTATCTGTTTCCTGCTCCCGCTCCGCCTTTAGCATCCGGTATCCAACGCCGATATGCGTTTGGATGTACTGTGGGGAGGAAGGGTCGCTTTCGATTTTTTTGCGCAGCGTTGCCATGAAAACGCGCAGTGAGGCAACGTCATTGTCCCACGAGCTGCCCCAGATTTCCTTTGTGATAAAAGTATGTGTCAACACCTTGCCCACGTTTTTGGAGAGCAGACATAAAAGCTTATATTCAATCGGGGTTAGGTGTAGTTCACGGCCCTCCAAATAGACACAGCCAGCCGCATAATCGATTTTTAGGCCGCCATTGAGAAACACAGAAGGCTCTGCACCGGAACGGCTCTGCATAAAGCTCAGGCGCCGCAGCGTCACGCGCAGGCGGGCGAGCAGTTCTTCTACGGAAAATGGTTTGGTCAGGTAATCATCCGCCCCAGCGTCCAGCGCGTCGATCTTATCTGTATCTTCACTTCTAGCGCTGATAACGATGATCGGCATATTCGACCACGTCCGGATTTTATGGATTACCTCAATGCCGTCCAAATCCGGCAGGCCCAAATCAAGCAAAACGATATCAGGGTTGTGGGAAGAAGCCTCCACAATCGCGGCCTGACCGGTGGGCGCGATGTGGAATCGGTAATCATGTGTTTCGAGCGTTGTGGTAATCAGGTTTCGCACAGCGGTGTCGTCTTCCACAACTAAAATCAATGGTTTATGCATGAAGCGTGACCTCCTCGGCAGGTAGTGTAAAGCGGAAAATAGTACCGGATGGCTGATTGTCTGCAACCGAAATTTCTCCGCCGTGTGCGTTGATAATGGATTTGCATAGGGCAAGCCCTAACCCAAGGCTCCGGCGGCTGTCGGCGGAATGTGCGCCCGCCGTATAGAACATATCGAAGATTCGGGGCTTTGCGTCGTCCGGGATGCCTGGGCCGTCATCCGCGATTTCAACAGCGGCCCACTTGCCCTCTTTTCTGGTGGTAATTGTGATGGTTGAACCCTTTGGCGTGTATTTGACGGCATTGTCCACAATATTGATGATAACCTGCACAATGAGCCGTGCATCCATTTTGGCCAGCAAAAAGTCCTCCTGCTGCCTTATAATGATGTGGTGCTCCGCGCTTTGCCGGCTGATGTGGCGCACTGCTTCCGCAACGGCCTCATCCACCAGCTCCGCCGTCAATTTCAGCTGCATTGTACCGTCTTCAATCCGGGTGACGGAGAGCAGGTTTTCCACAAGGTTAATGAGCCAAAGGGAATCGTCGTAGATCGCGGTATAGAGCTGTTTGCATTTTTCCGTCCCCAGGCCTTCTCCGTTTGCCATCAGAACCCCGGCGTTGCCGGAAATGGAGGTCAGCGGCGTGCGCAGATCGTGGGAGATGGAGCGCAGGAGATTGGCGCGCAGTTGCTCGTTTTTTGCAAGAACAGCGGACTCCTCCCGTTCCCGTATAGCGCGTTCATTTTCAAGTGCGAGTGCGCATTCCCCGAGGATGGACAGGACAATGCTGTTTTCAAAGGAGTCGAGAGGCGCCTCGCCGGCCAGGCCGATGCCGACCACGCCATATACCATATCGCTCACCCGCACAGCAAGGTAAAGGCATTTTGCGCTGCCCAGCGTATCTGTTGTGGCTCCTGCGCGCTTGTTGTTTTTGTGCACCCAGGCGGCGACCGCTTGCTCGTTGGGCAGGATGTAATCCTCCGTTGTAGCGCCCGCATTCGCGGGAAAGAGAGCGGGCGGCAAAAGCTTGCCGTTTTCCGCTAGATAAAAAATAATATCCTTTTTCAGGAGCTTTACGAGCTGATTTGCCGTGATGGAGACAATTTCTTCCTTTCCATTGCCCTTTTGCATGAGCTGATTGGTGTCAAAGAGGATTTTGGTACGGAAGGCGGTTTCCGCCGATTGTCGCGCGTGCCGCTTGATCTTTGTGGCGAGCGAGCTTGTGAGAAACGCGGCGACAAACATGATGAAGAAGGTAACGGGATACCCGCTGTCATAGGCGTTGAAGGTAAAGCGCGGTGCGGTAAAGAAAAATGTTGAAAACAAGGACGCTCGCCAATGAAGAGGCAAGGGAGTAAACCCGTCCCGTGGTGGCCACGGCGGTGATCAGCACGCCCAGGATATAGATCATAATGATATTTGCCTCGCTGAAGCCAAGCAGCTCGAACAGGTAGCCGATAGCCGTACAGGCCGCCAGGATCAGAAGGGTTTTCAGCAGATCAGCCCAAGAAAAATGCAGCGGCTTCGCCTGCGTACGCTTGGGGCGGCGGTATGCGGTCGTGGCTTTATCCGGGATGATATAGATATCCAGATTGGGCGCGGCGTTGGTCAGCCGCTCCGTCAGGGACGGCTTGCCAAAAAATTTTCGCCTGGCGCTCGCGCGCCCCATCACAATTTTGGAAACGCCCGAGAGCCGTGCAAATTCCGCGATCTGGAAGGCGATATCATCCCCATATACCGTTTCAATGGCCGCCCCCATCTGCTGCGCAAGGTGGATATTGCTGCGCAGCTGCTGCTTGTTTGCCTCGCTCATGGAGGCAAACTCCGGCGTTTCTACGAACAGCGCGGTTAAGCTGCCCTTGAACGCGTCCGCCATGCGGGCCGCCGTGCGAATGATTTTTGCATTGGTAGGGGAGGAGGATAGGCAGATCAGGATGTGCTCATCGGTGAAATAGCCGCTGCCGCGGGCGGATTTCACTTTCTCTGACATTTTGTTGATCCGATCCGCGCAGCGTCGCAGGGCGATCTCACGCAGTGCCGTCAGGTTTTCAATGCTAAAAAAATGCTCTAGCGCCCGATTTGCCTGCGCTTCCTGATAGATCTGCCCGGCATGAAGGCGGTCGATCAGCTCCTCCGGCTCAATATCCACCAGTTCTACCTGATCCGCATCGTCAAATAAATGGTCTGGCACACGCTCTCGCACGGTTACGCCTGTAATGGAGGCGACCATATCGTTTAAACTCTCGATGTGTTGAACGTTTACCGTTGTATATACGTCGATGCCGGCCCGCAGCAGCTCCTCCACATCCTGATAGCGCTTGCTGTGGCGGCAGCCCTCGGCGTTGGTGTGGGCAAGCTCGTCAACCAGGATGAGCTGCGGTGCGCGTTTGATCGCGCCATCCAGATCGAATTCATGCAGGGAGATGCCCTTATGGCTGACCGTGAGCGTAGGCAGCTGCTCTAGGCCGTCCAGTAGAGCCAGCGTCTGCGGGCGGGTGTGCGGCTCCACATAGCCGACGACGATATCCAATCCCCGGCGTTTTGCCGCGTGGGCAGCTTTGAGCATCGCGTAGGTTTTGCCGACGCCGGCGGCATAACCGAAAAAAATTTTTAGATGCCCGCGGCTTTCAATGTTGGATTCCTTTTTGATCCGGTGCAGAATCTCATCCGGATTGGCTCGTATTTCATCCATTGTTTTACCTCTTGCATAGATGCTTTTAAGATGGTTTGCGTCTATTCTACCATACGCAATAGGCTAACCTCAGCGAAAAATGGCGTTGCCGCTTTGCGGCAGGAGGCGTTTCGCGCCGACAACCATTTTTCCAATGCTTCAAACTTTGTTTGAAGCTATTTTACCATATACGCAATAGGCTAACCTTAGCGAAAAATGGCGTTGCCGCTCTGCGGCAGGAGGCGTTTTGCGCCGACAACCATTTTTCCAATGCTTCAAACTTTGTTTGAAGCTATTTTACCATACACGCAAGGCCAACCTTTGTGAAAAATGGCGTTGCCGCTTTGCGGCAGGAGGCGTTTCGCGCCGACAACCATTTTTCCAATGCTTCAAACTTTGTTTGAAGCTATTTTACCATAAAAGTGGGTTGATTACTATGTGCAGAGCGCCACGGCTACGGAATGTCGTTTTAGCATGCTGTTCCGAAAACCAACTTGATTTCTATGCGCCGCGGCGAACAGTAGGTTGCTCAATGTGCTGCTTCCCGGGGCGGCTCACTCGGGAAGAGGAGCTTGAGAAAGAGCCGCTCCGCAGCGTTGCTGCTGTCGTAGCGATAGAGAAGCCTTGCGCCGTTCTGATCTATCACATGGAATCCGCCGTTTTCATATTGAATCGAAATTTTTGCCTGGCTCAGCGCCAGCCGCAGAGATAATTCCCACGAAAAGGCAGAGACGCGCCCCTCTTGCAACGCGTTGAAGGCATCTTCAAATTCAAGAGGACTAACCCCCTCCACAAGGAAGAGCAGCCACAATTCCTTTTGCAGAGGAATTGGAAGCGCATCAAGATAACTCCCGCCCTCCTCATTAAAGGGAAGGTAGCGGTAATGGGTGTCTGCGCTGTACTGTGGCGCATCGGCAAAGAGCTGCTCCGTCAGCTGTGTGCGAGCTATGGGCAGGTAAGCCTTGCGGTAATCCATGTGCTGAAGGATTTGGCCAAACGTTACCGCCTGTGTTTCGTCTGGAAAGGTAATTTTGGCGCATAAATCGGAAATCAGATCGAAATCACGCGCAGAAACATCCTGCTTGCATAATTGCAGGTTCTCTCCGGAAAAGCGGGCAGAGAGCCTGCCTCCCTCTAGGCCGTGTACATTTCCATAGATGGAAATCGGACTTCCCTGGGAAATAAGGGCCATAACCACGCCGTATTCTTCTAAGAAGGCCTCTGCTTCAAAACAGCTGTGTTCAAAATAGGCCCAGAGAACTTTGTCGCGCGTGGCATAGAGCTGTGGGTTTATGGAAACTTCAGCGCTTACCGCATAAAGCAGGCGTACCAGCTCCGCGGCCCGGTTGACGCAAGGGATTTTTTCACCAAAGTAAATATCTCGTTGCCATGCGATACGTTTTTTTTGCATGCTTGCCCTCTCCATTCCATACGATAGGAAATAGCCTGCTGGAAATAAGGGAATCCAGACAGGCTATCCCAATAGGCCTTAAGATCGCATTATTTCAAGATGCCGTCCAGCCGTAAGTTGACCTCTAGGACGTTGACGGTTTTTTCTCCGAGCACACCGAGAAACCTGCCCTTTGTGCATTTTTCCACAATCGCATGCACCTCGTCCTCCGTCATGCCGTTTGCTTTCGCAAGGCGTGGCACCTGGTATTCAGCGGCGGCAGGGGAGATGTGCGGGTCCAGGCCGCTGCCGGAGCAGGTAACAAGGTCAACCGGGATGGGTTCATCGCCTTTTTCCGGATGAGCAGCACGGATTTTTTCTACCCGCTCTGCAATGGCCTGGGCATACTCTTCGCTGGCAGGCGTGAGGTTAGAAGGGATTGCGTACATCAGCATTTTGCCATCTTTATCCTTGTAGGTGGAGACGTCAATGTTCATAACACGCCCCCACATGTGCGTTTCATCTGTGTATTGCTGGCCGAGCAGCGCGGAGCCGTATTTTTTGCCATCCACTTCGATGATGCTGCCGTTTGCCTGCTCAGGGAAGATCAGCTGTGCAATCCCGGTTACAACGCCGGTGTAAAGCACGCCGCAGAGGATTGTGAAAATTAGAAAGATGAGAGCTGCCCGCGGCAAAATTGATTTGAGTGTTTTCATGAAAGACTTACCTCCAGTTTATCATGGCAGTCCTGTTTGGCCTTATGCAAGGCCGAACAGGACGAGGATCATATCAATCAGCTTGATAAAGATGAACGGAGCGATCAGCCCGCCCAGGCCGTAGATCAGCAGGTTCCTGGAAAGAAGTTTGCCTGCGGATACCTCACGGTATTTCACCCCCTTGAGCGCCAACGGGATCAATGCGATAATAATCAGCGCGTTGTAGATAATCGCCGACAGAACCGCACTGAGCGGGGATTGAAGCCCCATGATATTCAGCGCAGACAGGCCGGGATACAGCCCCATGAACAGGGCGGGGATAATGGCGAAATATTTTGCCACATCGTTGGCAATAGAGAAAGTGGTGAGGCTGCCGCGCGTCATCAGAAGCTGCTTGCCAATGCGGACGATATCAATCAGTTTCGTCGGGGAGGAATCGAGGTCAACCATATTGCCGGCCTCCTTAGCTGCCTGCGTGCCGCTGTTCATCGCCACCGCAACGTCTGCCTGCGCAAGGGCGGGGGCGTCGTTGGTGCCGTCGCCGGTCATTGCCACAAGGTGGCCCTTGCTCTGGAAGTCACGGATCATCTTCAGCTTACCCTCCGGGGTAGCCTCTGCAAGAAAGTCATCTACGCCGGCTTCGGCAGCGATGGCCGCTGCGGTCAAGGGGTTATCGCCCGTAATCATGATCGTCTTTATACCCATCTTGCGCAGATCGGCGAATTTTTCCTTTACGCCTCTTTTGATAATATCTTTGAGGTAAATCACGCCGAGGATTTTATGGTTTTTTGCTACGACTAGAGGCGTTCCGCCCTGATTGGAAATGGATTTGACCGTTCCATCGCATTCTGTGCTATAGGCGCCGCCATTCTGAAGGACATAATCGCGCATCGAGTCTGCCGCACCCTTACGGATCTCAACGCCGTCATAATCCACGCCGCTCATGCGGGTTTTCGCGCTAAAGGGGATAAAGCGCATGTTTTTATCCTCCAGCGTTCTTGCGCGGATACCGAATTTTTCCTTTGCAAGAATCACCACGCTGCGCCCCTCCGGCGTTTCATCCGCCAGAGAGGAGAGCTGGGCCGCGTCGGCCAGCTCCTCCGGCGTTGCGCCGTCCACCGGGATGAAGGCGTGTGCCTGACGGTTGCCAAGTGTGATCGTACCGGTTTTATCGAGCATCAGGATATCTACGTCGCCTGCCGCCTCGATCGCGCGGCCGCTCATGGCCAGCACGTTTGCCTGGTTGAGCCTGCTCATGCCCGCAATGCCGATTGCGGAGAGCAGCGCGCCGATCGTGGTGGGGGCAAGACATACGAGCAAGGCCACCAGAGTGGTGACGGAGGTCGGGTTTGCGATCCCGGCCTGCTTGGCGGAGAAGATGGAGTAGGTATACAGAGAGACCGTGACCAGAATAAAGATGATGGAGAGTGCCACGAGGAAGATTTGCAGCGCGATCTCATTCGGCGTTTTCTTGCGCGCCGCGCCTTCCACCATGGCGATCATCTGATCGAGGAAGCTTTCGCCCGCTTCGCTTGTAACCTCCACGACGATCCAATCCGACAGAACCGTTGTGCCGCCTGTGACTGCGCTGCGGTCGCCGCCGCTTTCGCGGATAACAGGCGCGGACTCGCCGGTGATGGCGCTCTCATCTACGGAAGCGGCGCCTTCGATCACTTCGCCGTCCGCAGGGATCTGCTCGCCGGCTTTCACGATGACGATGTCGCCCTTTTTCAAAGAAACGGAAGAGACAACGGTGATCTCGTCCTTTTGAGCTGCGCAGGGGATTTTATGCGCGTCAACATCCTTTTTTGCAGCGCGCAGGGCGTCCGCCTGCGCTTTGCCGCGTCCCTCCGCAATGGCCTCTGCGAAGTTTGCAAACAGCACGGTAAACCAGAGGATCACTGCGATGGCGAGCGTATATCCGGAGGGAGCGTCCTTGATCCCGAACAAGGATACGATCCACAGTCCGGTGGTTAAAATGGCAGAGAGAAAGACGAGCAGCATCACAGGGTTTTTCACCTGTGTTTTGGGGTTCAGCTTGAGAATGGAATCCTTGAGCGCCCGTGCGACGATCTTTTTGTCGCGGAAGGCGCTTCTTGCTTTTGCAGCCATAAAAACACCTCCTTATGCAATGCTGCTGAAGAATTCAGCAATCGGCCCGAGTGCGAGCGCGGGGAAGAAGCTTAGCGCGCCAACCAGCAAAACGATGAAGATCAGCAGGAAAACAAACAGAGCGTTGGTCGTGGAAAGAGTGCCCGCCGTTGTGGCGATACGCTTCTTGCCGGCAAGGCTGCCCGCGATGGCAAGCGTGCCGATGACCGGCAGGAAGCGCACAAACAGCATGACAAAGCCAAGCGTTAGATTCAGGAAAACGGTGTTGGCATTGAAGCCTGCAAACGCTGAACCGTTATTGCCGCCCGCTGAGGAGTAAGCATACAGAAGTTCGGAGAAGCCATGCGCACCTGGATTGTTCAAACTGTCCGCAACGCTTGGGACTACCGCTGCGATACCGCTGCCGACGAGAATCGCAATGGGAGTGGCCAGGCATACGAGAACGGCCCATTTCATCTCGTAGGGCTCAATTTTTTTGCCCAAGAATTCAGGGGTGCGCCCGACCATGAGCCCTGCAATGAACACAGTGAGGATTGCAAAGGCCAGCATCCCATACAGGCCGCAGCCCGTACCGCCGAAGATCACTTCACCGAGCTGCATCAGCAGCATTGGCACCATGCCGCCCAGAGGCGTGTAGCTGTCGTGCATGGAGTTGACGGAGCCGTTGGAGGCCGCCGTTGTGAACGTGGCCCATGTGGCGGAGGTAGCAATGCCGAAGCGGGATTCCTTGCCCTCCATGTTGCCGCCAGCCTGATCCACGGTGGTCATATTCACACCGTCCTGCGCAAGCTGCGGGGTTGCGATCTGTTCGCTGGCCGCGACGCAGCCCAGCGCGATCACCAGGCAGATAAACATGGCCAGAAAGATTGCCACGCCCTGCTTCTTGTTCTTTACGCTGCGTCCAAAGGTGAAACACAGCGCAGCGGGGATTAGCAGCAGAGAAATCATTTCAAGGAGATTGGTAAAAGCGCTGGGGTTCTCCAGCGGATGGGCGGAGTTGACTCCCATGAAGCCGCCTCCGTTTGTGCCGGATTGTTTGATGGCGATTTGGCTTGCCGCCGGGCCCATGGGGACAAACTGATCTGTTACGATTTCCGCATCTGGGATGATTTTTCCGTCCACGGTAACCGTATTCTTTTCTTGATCAATTACGGCGTTCTCAATGACCTCGCCCTCCGCGCTGATGGCGATCGGCTCCACAAGGGAAACAGTTTCCGCAGGCTTCAGGTTCTGGATGACGCCGCCGCCAACCAGGCCCAGCGCAATGACGAGATTCAGGGGGATCAAAATGTGAATGATGATCCGCGTCATATCTACCCAAAAGCTGCCAAGGCCTGTGGATTTCACTTTGATAAAACCGCGTATCATCGCAAAGAGTACGGCGATGCCAGTTGCAGCGGAAACAAAGTTTTGTACGGTAAGGCCTAGCGCTTGCGACAGATAGCTTAAAGTGGATTCTCCGCTATAGGCCTGCCAATTGGTGTTGGTAACGAAGCTGACGGCTGTGTTAAAGGATAAATCCCATTTTACGCCCGGCAAATTTTGCGGATTACCGGGTAGGACGCCTTGCAGTAGCTGAAGCAGAAATAAAAAGATCAGCCCGATGCCTGAAAAGATGAGGACGGAGACGGCATACTTTTTCCAGCTCATCTCCTCCTCCTTTTTGATTCGCATTACCTTGTAAACCGCATTTTCACAGGGCGTCAGGATGCGGGAGAGGAATGTTTTTTCCCCATCCATCACTTTCTTTATGTATGCTCCGAGCGGAATTGCCAAAATTACAAGGATCGCTAGGTATAATCCATATTGCAAAATAGCGCTCATTGCTGCTCATCTCCCTTCATGAGAATCCAGAAGTAATAGGCGAGAAGCGCCATTGCTGTCAGCCCAATGACGGCTATGATGATTTGCATAGGGCCGTGACCTCCTTTTCTTTTCCTAAGTTGAAGTATAATGAATGCCACTTTAAAACGGCATTAGCATTGCGCGGCATAAGATTAAGATTCCATTAAGATCGGCTCATAGCCAGCCGAAAATCAGGGCGACTGGGAGCATGACTGCCGAAGTCAAAAAAAACACGGCAGTGAGAACCAGCACGGGCATGCCAAAAAAAATAATCGGATAGGCCATATGTGGGTAGCGCGAGATAAATCGATCCAAGCGTTCATCCAAACGCAATTCGAGGGTTTGCAGTGACCGAATGATTCCTGCCATAGCGGATAACCATCCTTTCCTAAGTGGAACAAAATATTCAGGGGAGAGCATAGCCTGCCAGCCCCTTTGTATTCATGCTAGCATGCACAGTGTTAAGATGGTGAAAGTGATTTGTCATTCATAGTTAAAAGATGATAAAGATTCCTTTTCTCACCGTAGAGAGATCAGATGATTTTCACCGCCTGATCTGCAAAAAAGGAAGTGGAAATCCAGCTTTTTATATTTTAGGAGCAAAGAATAGGAAAAGGGAGGAAATTAAAGAAATCGAGAGCTTTTGATAGCCCCATTTTCGTTCATCTGCACTTTCTTGCAGTTTCAGTAAAAAAAATGTTGACAATTGCAGGTTTTCGCACTATATTTGTTACGATTCCTATCATAGGCTGTAGGGGCGGAAAGGGGCTGCATAATTGGAAAATAATGTGATTATCGATTTAAAAAATATCTCCGTATCCTTTGACGGCGAGCCGATTTTGAAAAACCTGAATCTTTATATTCGCGACAAGGAGTTTATCACGCTGCTGGGCCCATCCGGCTGTGGAAAAACGACCACGCTGCGGATCATCGGCGGCTTTTTGGAGCCGGATGAGGGTACGGTCATTTTTGACGGAAAAAAAATTAATGGTGTGCCGCCTCATAAGAGGCAGGTCAACACCATTTTTCAGCGTTATGCGCTTTTTCCGCATCTGGATGTATACGAAAATATTGCCTTTGGCCTGCGGGTGAAAAAATGGCCGGAGAAAAAAATCCGCGATAAGGTCAATGAGATGCTGGCGCTTGTCAACCTGAAGGGCTTTAAACGGCGCAAGATCGCCTCCCTATCCGGCGGGCAGCAGCAGCGCGTCGCCATTGCGCGTGCGCTTGCCAACGAGCCGCGCGTGCTGCTTTTGGATGAGCCGCTCGGCGCGCTCGACCTCAAGCTGCGCAAGGATATGCAGGTGGAGCTGAAAAATATTCAGCAGCGCATGGGCATCACCTTCATCTATGTGACCCACGATCAGGAGGAGGCGCTCTCCATGTCCGACACGGTGGTGGTGATGGACAGCGGCGTGATCCAGCAGATCGGCACGCCGGAGGATATCTATAACGAGCCGAAGAACGCCTTTGTGGCGGATTTTATTGGCGAGAGCAATATCCTCGACGGCGTGATGCGGGCGGATTATCTCGCGGAGTTTTCTGGCCATCGGTTCCAGTGCCTTGATCAGGGCTTCCAAAAAATGAACCGATAGACGCGGTCGTTCGCCCGGAGGATGTGGATGTCGTCCCCGCAGAAGAGGGGATGCTCTCCGGCACAGTGACGAGCGTGACCTTCAAGGGCGTGCATTTTGAGATTATTGTGGATATCGGCGGCTTTAAGTGGATGATCCAGTCCACCGACCATCAGGCTGTGGGTGATGTGATTGGCCTGAAAATTGATCCGGATGCGATCCATATCATGAAGAAATCGGCCTATTCGGGTGCGTTTGGCGACTATAGCTCCTTCAGCGACGAGCTGGAGCACCTTTCCGACCCTGAGGAAGAGGAGGCGTAGCATATGGAAAAGAAGCCTTCTCTTCTGCAAAAACTCGCTTCGGCGCAATATATCGTCTGGTCTGTGATCTTCATTATCGCGCCGTTGATTCTGGTGGTTTATTATGCGTTTACCGATGCGCAGGGCAATTTTACGGTTGCCAACATTCAACAGCTGGGCAGCTATGGCAACATCTTTCTTCGCTCAATCGGTTACGGCTTAGCGGCAACGGTGATTTGCCTGCTGCTCTCCTATCCGTTTGCCTATCTCCTATCCCAATCCGGGGCAAAGCGGCAGAGCACGATGATCTTGCTGGTTATGTTGCCCATGTGGATGAACTTCCTGCTGCGCACCTATTCCTGGATGACGATTTTGGAAGATACAGGCCTCATCAACACAGTGCTTGGATTCTTCGGCATTGGCCCGCTGCATATGATTAATACGGGCGGCGCGGTAGTTCTGGGCATGGTTTATAATTTCATTCCCTATATGATCCTCCCGCTGTATTCCGTGATGTCCAAGCTTGACAAGAGCATGGTGGAGGCGGCGCAGGATCTGGGCGCAAACCGGGTGGCTGTTGTTCGCAAGGTGATTTTTCCTTTGAGCATGCCCGGCGTCGTTTCCGGCGTCACCATGGTGTTCGTGCCGTGTGTAAGCACCTTTTATATTTCTCAAAAGCTCGGCGGCGGCACGTTTTCCCTCATTGGCGATATTATCGAGATGCAATTTCAAACGGCGTATAATTATAATTTGGGCGCGGCGCTATCGCTCGTGCTGATGGTGCTTATCCTCATCTGCATGGCGTTCATGAACCGGTTCGCCGATCAGGATTCCGGGGCAATGGTGATTTGAAAAAGAGCGCGTTGCTTTGAGCAAAGCGGGGCGCTGCACAGCCGAACGCCACAGATTCCGAGTAAGGGGGGAGCATTTGTATGAAACTTGTATCAAAGATTTATATGGCGCTGATCTTTTTGTTTTTGTATGCGCCAATTTTCGTGCTGATTTTTTTCTCATTCAACGCCTCCAACAGCACGAGCCTGTTCGCCGGCTTTTCCCTGAGGTGGTATGAGTCGCTCTTTCAGGATAAGGCAACGCTTCAGGCGTTGTATAACAGCCTGATTTTGGCGGTGGCCTCCTCACTGGCGGCTACTGTGCTTGGCACGGCAGCTGCGGTCGGCATCGATACCATGCGCAATAAGTGGCTTAAATCGAGCGTTTTATCCGTTACCAATATCCCAATGATGAATCCGGAGATCGTTACGGGCATCTCCATGATGCTGTTGTTCGTGTTTGCGGGTAAGCTGCTGGGCGCAAGGGATGTGCTGGGCTTCTGGACGCTGCTGTTTGCGCATATTACATTTAATTTGCCATATGTGATCCTGTCGATTCTGCCAAAACTCAGGCAGATGGATCCGCATCTCTCCGAGGCGGCGCAAGATCTGGGCTGTACGCCGGCACGCTCCTTCTTTCAGGTTGTTTTGCCCGGCATCATGCCCGGCATCGTCACTGGGCTTGTCATGTCCTTCACGATGTCGCTCGACGATTTTATCATCAGCTATTTTACAAACGGCCCGTCCTTCCAAACGCTGCCCGTGCGAATTTACTCGATGACAAAGCGCCGTGTCACGCCGGATATCTATGCATTGTTCACCCTGATTTTTGTCGCTATCCTCGTGCTGTTGATCCTGTATAATATTGCGCAGGCGCAGGGCGAGAAGCGCATAAATAAAAAAATGGCTGTAAAGGAGACTGAAAATTGAAAAAATTTGTGGCAATCCTGTTCGCCGTGGCCATGGTGTGCTCCACGGCGCTTCCCGCGGCGGTTTCTGCTTCTGCGGCGGATACGTCCAGCTTGGCTGGGACGACGATCAACGTTTATAACTGGGGCGAATACATTTCCGATGGCTCTGAGGGCTCGATGGACGTCAATGCGGAGTTTACCAAGCGCACTGGTATCAAGGTCAACTACAACAATTACGATACCAATGAAAACATGTATGCAAAGCTTAAAAGCGACGGTGTGAGCTTCGATATCGTCATCCCGTCGGATTATATGATCGAGCGCTTGATTGCAGAGGGGATGCTGCAAAAGATTGATTTTTCGAATATTCCGAATTATAAGTATATCGACGCAAAATATAAGGGCCTGTATTTTGACCCTGAGGATGCGTATTCCGTGCCCTATAATGTGGGCATGGTCGGCCTGATTTATAACACCAAGCTGGTGAAGGAGGCTCCCACAAGCTGGAGTGTGATGTGGGATGAGCAGTACAAAGGCAAAATCCTAATGTTCGACAACCCGCGCGACGCATTCGGCATTGCGCAGAAGCTGTTGGGCCAATCCTTTAACACGACCGATGAGGCCGAGTGGAAGGCGGCCGCAGAAAAGCTTAAGGAACAGAAGCCGGTTCTCCAAGGATATGTTATGGACGATATCTTCCGCAAAATGGAAAATGGCGAGGCGGCCATTGCGCCCTATTACGCGGGCGACTTCATCACAATGTATGACAATAACCCCGATCTTGCATTCGTTTACCCGCAGGAAGGCGTCAATGTTTTCGTCGATTCAATCTGTATTCCGAAAAACGCTAAAAACAAAGCGGCGGCAGAAGCTTATATCAACTTCCTGCTGGATCCGGATATTGCGGTGGAGAATGCGAATTACCTTGGCTATGCCACTCCAAATACGGCGGTGCTTGCCCGTGATGACTATGAGCTGAAGGGCAACGAGTATCTCTATCCGACGCAGGAGAAAATGCCAAAGACCGAGTATTTTTACAACCTGCCGCAGAACACTCTGACCTTGATGACCGACCTTTGGAGTGAGCTGAAAGCCAGCCAGAGCGGGGAAGCCGGCCAGGAGCAGAAAACGGATTATACCTGGCTGTATATCGGCATTGGCGCAGTGGCGGTCATCGCCGCCGGCGTGATCGCATATAAAGTAATCCAGAAGAAAAAGCGCGATTTTGCGGATGCAGAGGACTAAGCCGAACGATCGCGGGAACAAGGAGAGGGATACACAATGGCATCACAGCTTCGCAAACCGCAGGCGGGGGATATCACCGCTACAATGAAAACGACGATGGGGGAAATTCAGATTCTCCTCTTTCCGGACGCCGCTCCAAAGGCGGTCGAGAATTTTACGACGCACGCCAAAAACGGTTACTATGACGGCCTGATTTTTCATCGCGTCATCCCGGATTTTATGATTCAGGGCGGAGATCCGACGGGCACTGGCATGGGCGGGGAGAGCATCTGGGGAAAGCACTTTGAGGATGAATTCAGCCCGGATTACCATAACCTGCGCGGCGCGCTTTCCATGGCAAACGCGGGCCCCGGCACCAACGGCAGCCAGTTTTTCATCGTGCAGGCGCCCGCCGTCAGCGACGATCTTCTCGCACAGATGGAAACCCTCGGCGAGAGCGCTTTTCCAGCATGGGCCGTGTCAGCCTATCGCACCAAGGGCGGCACCCCGTGGCTCGATTTTCGCCACACGGTATTTGGCCAGGTGTATGAGGGGATGGACGTGGTCGATGCGATTGCAAACGTCCCCTGCGGCCGGAACGATAAGCCGGCGGAGGATGTTGTAATCGAATCGATCACGATTGCACAGTTATAAGCAATGCAGAAGGGGCTGTTGCGAACGGCGGAAGGTACCGTTTGCAACAGCCCCGGCGAGTTGTTCGGGGGGATTTCCGAACAACGTTTCCCTTGCCGCTATGCATCCGGATGCATAGCGGCGATCGCCTTCTTCGTACGTTTCATTGGGCGCTAAGCCGGCGTGGTTTCCGAGCCGTTTTCCCCAGCTTCCCACTCCGCCTGTAGTGTGATAGTGGCGCCGAAATCAAAACGCCGGATTTGGAATGGAAAGTGCTGCGGCATTGACAGTTCGCAGGAAGCCTTATCCAAACATAAATATTCTGTTTGCCGGTCAGCAGATCGTTCCATGCGACGGAATCATTTTCATCTGTAAAACCAATGAATCCAAATGTTTCCGGGTTGCTGATGCCGTAATGTACCTGCACGTTGGGCAGGGGATTTCTTTCAGCATCAATCACTTGGAAGGTCAACTGCCTGGGGGCCTGCCGACATTGCGATTGGAATCACACAGTTTGCTTCCCGTCTGTTCCCGCCTTGTAAACTTTCTCCCAAGGCCTGTTTTGTCATTGACGGGGCCCGGCTTTTTTGTATGCCGGATCAGGGCTTGCTTTTTCTTTTCAGAGACGGTACGATAAAAGCAATTGGAAGAGGGAGGCGTGATCAATGCCAAACAGCTACGAGCGGATTTATGCCGTCGTCCGGCAGATTCCCTATGGCAGAGTTGCAACCTATGGCCAAATTGCCGCACTTGCGGGCAACCCCGCTGGTCGCGCGTGGTGGGCTATGCGCTGCATGTGAATCCAGATCCGGCACATATCCCGTGCTTTCGTGTGGTAAACCGTTTCGGCGAGGTGTCAAGCGCGTTCGCCTTCGGCGGAGAAAATGAGCAGATTGCGCTGCTCCAGCGGGAGGGTGTGCGCTTCCTGCCGGATGGGCGAGTGGATCTTGCACATTTTTGTTGGGATGGCGGCACGGCGGCCGGTGATGAAATCAGTTGTGACGGGCTTGGCTTGTAAGAAAGGCGATTTCTTTTTTATTTATGAAGGGATGGATGATTAATATGAAAGACTTTTTTGACCTGATCGCACGGCGTGAGAGCTGCCGCAATTATGATCCGAACAAAAAGGTGGAAACGGAAAAGCTTGTCAAATGCATTGAGGCGGCGCGCCTTGCGCCCTCTGCTTGCAACAGCCAGCCTTGGAGCTTTGTTGTAGTGAACAGCCCGTCTGTATCCCCACAGGTTGCAAAATGTGTGCAGGGAATGGGGATGAATCGATTTACAGATAATTGCCCGGCATTCCTTATAGTAGTTGAGGAAAAAGCGACCTTGACGGCGAAAATCAGCGGTGCGTTCAAAGATCAGCAGTTTGCGCAGATCGATATCGGGCTGGCCACGTCGCAGATTTGCCTCGCCGCCGTGGACCAGGGCCTTTCTACCTGCATTATGGGATGGTTGGATGAGAAAAAGCTGAAGGAGCTGCTTCAAATCCCCAAATCAAAGCGGATCCGGCTGGTGCTGAGCGTCGGCTATGCCGCAGATGAACGCCTGCGGGAGAAAAAGCGTAAGAACCTGGATGAAATCATGCGAATTGTTGATAAATGAGCGCATTTTCGCTGTTTGGAAGGGCTTACCATCCGGTTTTAACCGTTGCTTTGCTTGACGTGGTGTGTGTGCATTTGGTATAATAACCTCACGAATCTCGAGCTTCGGAGAACATTGGCTTTCGAACCGCGCTTACGCTTTCGGTTCTCGGCTAGATAACCTCACGAAACACGAGAGTCACCGATTTTGCGTATTTTAGAAAACATTGAATCATTGATTTGGGCTGACGCCCTGCGGCTGCGCCGCCCATTGCACTTTGCGCAATGAAATCATGGTAATAGCATCAAGCCGGTTGTAAAGTTTCAAAGTTTGAAACTGGGTTGCATTGGAAAAATGTCTGTCGTCGCAAAACGCTTCCTGCCGTGTGGCTGCAACGTCATTTTTTGCGGAGAAGAGTTTTGTGTGGAAATAATTCCACTTCGATTCGATTCGATGCGGCAAAAAGGCCGGGCCTTCTCCGGCATTACGTGAAAAGGAGAAAATCAATGGATAAGAAAAAAACCAAGATCATTGTGATCGTGGCGGCAGTATGTGTTGTGATTGCCATTGCCGTAGGCATTGCGTTTGCAGTGCGCGGCTCAAAGGAGCCGGAAATCACAGTTCCAGCGAACAGCATGGGAGCTGATACGCCCGCGCCAAGCGAATCTGTCGGCGAGGTATCAACAGATGAGCCCTCTTCCTCCGAAGAGAGCACGGAGCCTACGGCGCCGGAGGGGACGACGGCTGAGGCAAAGCCTACGGCGACGAAACCGCACGCAACCGCCCCAACAAAGAAACCGACGACGACGAAAGTTGCGCCCACGAAGGCGACCGGACCGGTTACCAACGGAGAAAATCCCTTTGTGGAGTTTGATGAAAACGGCAATCCAGTGCCGATTGGCGCAACGGATTTCCGCCGCAGCCTTGGCTATTGCGAGTTGTATGACAATATGGCGCCGTATGCCGCGATGGATTTCGATACGGTGCGTATTAAATTCCGCTATGACAACCTTGACTGGATGGTGCAGATGTGGAAAGGACAGTACGGCCCTTCCATCGGTTGCGAAATTGGCGTTTACCATAAGCCAACCACGCGTATGGTTGAGTTTTATGATTGTGCTACGGATGAAAATTCATTGGTGATGGAAGCCTCCCTTTACCGGAAGGGGAAATTCGTTTTCCGTATGCCACGCCGCCTCTATTGGTGGGCCGCGGCGTTTGATCCCGGCATGCTGGATAACGTTTCGGACCGTTCGGAGCTGAATGTGGTTGCCCGCATCACGCTCAAGGATAAAGAGATGTGCAACGCCTTTGCAAATTCTCTCCAGAAGCAGAAGGATGCCCAGGGCCGCACCTTTCAGAATGTTGGCAGCAGTTACAATAAGAACCAGCCAACGGTGACCCCGGTGTTCCAGGTGGTCGGCAACGACGTTTACTTTACCTGGTGATAAAATCATGCCGTTATACAAATTGTAGTTGACTTTATACTATTTTAGTGGCATAATAACGAAGTAATACAGTGGCGCTTGCCGTTGTAAATAATACCAAAGAGAAGGGAATGTCAACCATGAAAAAAGTTCTTAGCGTAGCGCTTGCTCTGGTTCTCTGCCTTGCAATGTGCGTCCCGGCGTTTGCAGCCGACACGAAGGACCCGGTCGATCAGATCGCAGACGCTATCAGCGGTGCAGGCATTGATCTCGGTGCAATCACTGACATGCTGTCCGGCCTGGGCGATTTCGATATCAGCTCCATCACGGGCGGCGATTTCGATATCGGCGCGCTTACCGAGATGCTTGGCGGCCTGAGCGACATCGATATCTCCAGCCTTAAGGATACGCTCCTGGGCGCTCTTGGCGGAATTGGCGGCGGTGATTTTGACATCGCTGGTATCCTCAATGGCCTTCAGGACAACGAGCTTGCTCAGTTGATCGCGAAGCTCTACTCGATCGCTCCGGTGGAGAAAGAGACCGAGGCTCCCACCGAGGCGCCGACAGAAGCTCCGACCGAGACCGAGCCGGAAGAAATCCCCGAGACGGGCGATTCCTCCGTCGGCATCGCGGTGCTTGGCGTTATCTCTGTTGCGGCCGCTGCGGCGTTTGTCTGCACCCGCAAGAAGGAAGCGTAAGCAACCCTCTTTTTTAGCAAATAAAAACCCCTTCCGGGTAATGCCGGGAGGGGTTTTTGTGATGTAATGAGGCTGAGAAGACGGCAGACGAGGAAGAGAGCCTGTTTTGCGCGTGGATTTTGATGAAGCTTTGCATCAGTGTGTAGCGTACACATCGGTTTTTAGCACTGTGGCCGCGCCCCTGGCTGCGTTATCCTCCTTGCTTTCCGGCAAGGAAAGCTGCGTCGTCTGCCTGTCGCCAGTCGAGCCCGAGAATGCAGTCAGCATGCGCTTGGGCACGCCCTGATGGCGATGTTCCCCTTGTACACTGATGTTTCCGTTCGATTCCGGAACGGTTGGCGGCCTTCTGAATCAGCACTGTTACGTTCCTACACAAATCTCCCGGTTAAAATTCTATTTACAGTGTTCCTTCCTCAAATGCTGTGCGAAACCATACGTTCTGCACGGTAAAGGTTTGCCCATCAAGATAGGCGAGGTGCTCAGAGTCCGTCTGAAAGTCGAATTGAAGCTTGTAAGAATAGAGGCATTGTTTTTTATATCCGCCAAATTTTTTATTTTGTGTGTTCACGCCATATTTCCCATCGCCCAGCAGGGGGTGGCCGATAGAAGCAAAATGGGCGCGGATCTGATGCGTTCGGCCGGTTAGCAGCTCTACCTCAGCAAGCGTTAAGCCGTTGCGATATCCGAGCGTCCGGTAGCGTGTGCGGATCGTTTTGGCGCCGGGGCAGGGCTGGCGGCGCACATAAACACGGTTTTTCTTTTCATCCTTAAACAGATAGCCTTCCAGTGTGCCCTTCGGCTCATCCAACGCGCCGATCAAAATGCAGAGGTAATATTTATGCAGCTCGCGGCCTTTCATTTTTGCATTCAATACGCGCAGTGTGGCGGCATTTTTTGCTGCGATGACGATTCCCCCTGTATTGCGGTCAATGCGGTTGACAAGCGCTGGAGTGAAAGATTGCTCGCTGGCAGGATCAAACGCCTCCTTTTCATAGAGATAACGTTTGACACGGGTGATGAGAGTGTCTACATATTCATGCTCATCCGGATGGCAAAGCAGGCCCACTTTTTTATCGAGCAGCAGCAGGTTTTCATCTTCATAGACGATATCGAGGCACGGGGAAGCGCCCATAAAATCATATCGCTTTTCCGGCTGAATCAGAAATTCATCGTTGATATAGAGGTCGATCGTATTGCCTTCCTCCAGCCGGGTTGCAATCTCTGCCCGCTTGCCGTTTACCTTGATGCGCTTTTTGCGGATATATTTGTAGAGCAAAGACTGCGGCAGGTTTGGGAGGGCTTTTGTCAGATATTTATCCAGGCGCTGGTTCGCATCGTTTTTATTTATAGTAAGCGTTTTCAATAATCGTCATCCTTCTATCAATAATGGTCTCCAATTCTTCCAAGTTTCAAAACTTGAAGCTTTGCGGCCTCGTTTGAAGCTATTTTGCCATATATGAATAGGCTAACCGCTGCGAAAAATGGCGTTGCCGCTGAGCGGCAGGAGGCGTTTTGCGCCGACAGACATTTTTCTAATGCTTCAAACGACCCGTTTGAAGCTATTATATCATATCCCATGGCTTTTCAAAAGGCGGGAAATGCGCTATAATGGCCTCATTCAAATAAAGCGTTTTGTGCGCATTTTCGTAAATCAGGGCGGGAGAGGCTTCAGTGGGCTCTGCTTTGCGATGTATAAATAACGAAAATCCGGGAGGGCTTGCCCAATGAGCAAAAAAGCGTGGATTGCCGGCGTACAGATCATCGCACCGAGCTCACTTGCCTCACCGGCCGGAAAGGACGTGTCCGGAAATGGATAAAGGGATGCATGACGGCCATCGAAACCGGCTCAAGCGGCGTTTTTTGGAAGAGGGAATGGAGCAGTTTGAGCCGCACAATGTGCTGGAGCTTTTGCTTTTTTATTCCATTCCACGGCAGGATACAAATGAAACGGCGCATCGCCTGATCGACACCTTTGGCTCCCTTTCTGCTGTGTTTGACGCCTCTGTGGAGGACTTGGTGAAGGTGGAAGGGATCGGGATGAATACCGCTATATTAATTAAGCTCGTCCCAGCTGTCAACCGCCGCTATCTGGAGGACCGTGCGCTGCGTGGCATGCGTGCAGTCTCCTCTGAAGCGTGTGGGGAACTGCTTGTCTCTAAATTCAATGGCGTAACGGTGGAGCGTGTTTTGCTCCTCTGCATGAATAATCAAGGGCGGGTGTTACACTGTGTATCTATTTCTGAAGGGACGCAGTCAATGGTGGATATCAACAACCGCCGGATTGTGGAAGCGGCGCTGCGCCATAATGCCTCCTGCGTAGTACTGGGGCATAACCATCCCAACGGCGTGGCGGTACCGTCTCGGACAGATGTGGAAACAACGTGCATGCTGGCGCGGCTGTTGCGCTCCATGGATATTTGGCTATATGATCACATTATCGTGGCGGATGGCGAATATTTTTCGATGGCAAGATGCAATAAATTTGAGGCAATTTTTTCTTAAAAATCCAAAAAGGGGCGACGAGGAGGATGCGCTGTGAAACATATCCCCTGCATACGCTGGGAACCTATCAGTTTGTTGTGATCATATCCGTCTATCGTGGAAAGCTTATGCTAAGCCGCCATAAAAATCGTTCCACATGGGAAACGCAGGGCGGCCATATTGAGGGTGGGGAATCCCTTATAGAAGCAGCCGGGCGGGAATTATATGAAGAATCAGGCGCTGTGAAATACCTGCTTTCTCCGGCTTTCGATTACAGGGCGGGTGATGAAAATCTGTGGGGAAACGGGGTTGTATTCATTGCCGAAATTGATGAGATCGGCGCATTGCCAGAGAGCGAAATGGAAGAAGTAGCTTTTTTCTATCAATTGCCGCCGAACCTTACCTACCCGGAGATCACGCCGGTTTTGCTGCAAAAGGCAAAGGAGGCAGGGCTGCTGTGATCGGGCAGTATGATCGGAGAAAATGGTAAAGTAAAATCCCTCGCTTGCTTGTGAGGGGATTTTGTGTTGCAAGTAAATTGTTTCCTGAAAAGCTCATCATAAAAGCAACCCCCAGCGCTTTGCGCAAGAGGCAAAGCGGTCTGAAAGCGCTTCGAATCAAAGCGCTATAATTTAGAATACCCAAAGCTGTTCACCATAGCGTCAATCGGCCGGTGCGCTTTGCAGTCCGGGCAGTCGCCTGTTGAAAAGGATGCATAATCCGGTAGGTCCTTTGTGGAGAAGAGGGATTGAATTTCAATATCCTCTACCATTGGGATCGCGCTGAACACGGCCGCGATGCCGCAGGTGCGCCCGCCAAAATACCGGATACAATCCAGTGCGCGGCGGATGGTTTGCCGGTGGATACAGTGGAAATCAGCAGCAAAACGCTTTTATCCGCAACCATGGGCTGAAGATTCTCGCGGAAAAACATTTGCCCGTTTGCATCGTATTCTGGCGAAATTACGAACAAGCTGCTTCCTTGATTGATGGAGCGCATGCCCGATTTGGTCAGCTCACGGGCTAAAAATGCGCCGAGGATTTCGCTGCCCTCCATGCAGACGATCGTGTCAATGATTTCAAACTGGAGGTAGGGCGCGGCAAGCTGGGCCGCAGCGTCACGAGCCATGGCATGCTCATGCTTGACTTGGGTAATATTCAGGCAATAATTGATGTGGGAATGGCTGGTGACAAAATGACCTGGAACCGCTTCAATCCGGATGCGTGGATTGGATTCGGATTTGATGACGAATGCTCTACTTTCCATATTGTCCATTTGCAATTCCTCCTTATCAGCTGGAAGGAAAGGGGAAACCTACCCTTCCTTTCTATTATAAAAGAATTCTTTCGGTTTTTCAATCGAATATCAGGAAAGATTTAATCTTTTGTAGCAGAATTACGCTTTACACAGCGGGAAAAAAAGGTATAATAGAGATACTAAAATAGGCGGCGTCTATGGATGTGAGCCTATCGTAGAATAAACCAGACAGGAGATTACACGATGAAGGAATGCAGGTTTCAGCTCACCTATATCGCCGACGGCCAATTGCACCGTACATGTGGAAAAGCGCAGGAGCAGCAGCCGTTTGAAACGGAGCATTTTTCCCTCATGACGCAATATGAAAAGGGGCGCGTGCGCGTCCGGATTCTTCCAAAGGAGCCCGTATCCTTTACGCAGTTTGAGATGGTTTTCCGTTATCCGTATCAGCCGGACAGCCGCGTGTTTGTTAACGGCTATCAATCCTGGACGGACAGCAAGGAATATTTTGTGACGGACCGCATGACCCACTTGAGCCCGCTGAGTAAGGCGTGGATTAAGGAGATGAGCCTGGATAAATCCGGCGACTACACCTTCCACGATTATCCGAAGACGAGCGGCGTGTTCCATGGATACTCCTATTCCTATGTGCGCAACGGAGAAACAGTTGATCTGTTCGGCTCCATGACGGAGCGCGGCGGTTATACGATATTCAATTTTGATTGCAACCGGAACCTTCTTATCGTGGAGAAGGATCTGGAGGGCGTGGTAATGGAGGAGCCGTATGAAGCGGTGGATATCGTCCATCTGCGCGGCGGCTTCGATCAGGTGTTCGATCGTTATTTCCAGCTCATGGAGATCCCCAAGCCCCGTGTGCAGCATAAGTGCGGCTACACCACTTGGTATAATTATTATCCTCATATCAATGAAAAAATTGTGACGGATGATCTGGAAGCGTTAGCAAAGGTGCCGGAGCAGATTGATATTTTTCAGATTGACGACGGCTACCAGACGGCTGTGGGCGATTGGCTGAGCACCGATCCGGAAAAATTCCCCAATGGTATGAAAGCGGTTGCCGATCAGATCCATAGCAAAGGAATGCTTGCCGGCTTGTGGCTTGCGCCCTTTGGTTGCGAATATCACTCGACCATCGCAGAGAAGCATCCGGAATGGCTTATCAAAAATGAAAAGGGCAAGCCTGTTGTCGCGGGCCTCAACTGGGGTGGCTTCTATGCCATTGATTTCAATCATCCGGAGGCGGCGCAGTATATTCGCAATTGCTTTGATGTGATCCTCAACGAGTGGGGTTACGACATGGTGAAGCTCGATTTCAACCATCCCTTCGCCGGCAAGACGCTCGCGTACTGGGTCGAGCTGGTTGACCTGAGGTAGGGCGAGGGCGTTGTGCTATCCGTGCACGCGATGCGGCAGGTGCGGCCAAGTACCGCGAAGGCAGCCCCTTCTACGTTTCCCCCGCCACGATACCGTGCCTTGCGTGCGGCGGCACGGTCGACCCCGTGTCGGGGCGCTGCCCGGCATGCGGTGCGCTTGCGTTCGCACCGAGCGGGACCCGACGA
>ENA-OQDA01000132-OQDA01000132.1-human-gut-metagenome-genome-assembly--contig:-NODE-132-length-31189-cov-4.813856_pt1 | contig 31189 bp, 29 predicted proteins | sample MGYA00242771_ERZ504603 | MGnify/ENA primary metagenome ERZ504603 (study PRJEB26092, sample SAMD00036328) | human gut metagenome | host: Homo sapiens | study: EMG produced TPA metagenomics assembly of...
ATGAAGTTGGAATCGCTAGTAATCGCGGATCAGCATGCCGCGGTGAATACGTTCCCGGGCCTTGTACACACCGCCCGTCACACCATGAGAGTCGGGAACACCCGAAGTCCGTAGCCTAACCGCAAGGGGGGCGCGGCCGAAGGTGGGTTCGATAATTGGGGTGAAGTCGTAACAAGGTAGCCGTTCGAGAACGAGCGGCTGGATCACCTCCTTTCTAAGGAGAACTCAAGTAGTCTGAGGGCTATTTGTAGTGTCCTAAGGTCAGACGTTGGGTGCGGGGTGACGACTTACGTTGTTTAATTTAGAGGGCGCACGCCCTGGAGATGGATGGGGGTATAGCTCAGCTGGGAGAGCACCTGCTTTGCAAGCAGGGGGTCAACGGTTCGAACCCGTTTATCTCCACCAATGGGCCCATAGCTCAGCTGGCTAGAGCGCACGACTGATAATCGTGAGGTCGGTGGTTCGAGTCCACTTGGGCCCACCACTCATTTTCACGAAGATGAAAATGAGACAACTGGATAGTCTGAAGTTAGATTCAAGCATTTAGGATTGCTAAGTGTTTGAATCTGGTTTCGAGAGAGACCAGAACCGCACCTTGAAAACTGAACAAAGTAACCAAAGTATGAAGAGCAAGCAACAGAGGGAAACAACAAATTTTTGTGGAACTTTTTAAGGGTAACACGAACAATTTCAAAGAACTCTGAAGCCTGCATAATTCGAACTCAATGAGAACCAGAGCGAGACCTTTCTTGTTCACAAGAAAGTAGGTCAAGCTGAAAAGAGCGCAAGGGGAATGCCTTGGCATCAGGAGCCGAAGAAGGACGTGACAAGCTGCGATAAGCTTCGGGGAGGTGCAAATAACCGTCGATCCGGAGATTTCCGAATGGGGAAACCCGGCAGAGCAATACTCTGTCAGCGTGCGTTGAATGAAATAGGCGTACGTGGGGAACCGCCTGAACTGAAACATCTAAGTAGGGCGAGGAAGAGAAATCAACCGAGATTCCGCCAGTAGTGGCGAGCGAACGCGGAAGAGGCCAAACCAGTGGATTTATTCACTGGGGTTGCGGACAGTCAAGAAGTGAGAAATGGTTAGACGAAGGGTCTGGGAAGGCCCGCCACAGAAGGTGAGAGCCCTGTAGTCGAAAACGATTTCTTAGTGGACTGGATCCAGAGTACCACGGGACACGTGAAACCCTGTGGGAAACCGGGGGGACCACCCTCCAAGCCTAAATACTACCTGATGACCGATAGAGGAGCAGTACCGTGAGGGAAAGGTGAAAAGGACCCCGGGAGGGGAGTGAAAGAGAACCTGAAACCTTGTGCTTACAAGCACTCAAAGCCCGTTAAGGGGTGATGAGGTACCTTTTGTAGAATGGTCCGGCGAGTTATTGTTATCAGCAAGCTTAAGGTATTCAGTACCGAAGGCGTAGGGAAACCGAGTGTGAATAGCGCGCATGAAGTTGGTGGCAATAGACCCGAAACCGGGTGACCTATCCATGGGCAGGTTGAAGTGGAGGTAAAACTCCATGGAGGACCGAACGCACGTTCGTTGCAATGACCGGCGATGACCTGTGGATAGCGGTGAAATTCCAATCGAACCCGGAGATAGCTGGTTCTCCCCGAAATATAAACCCAATAACGGCACGCTTTTACGCACAATACGGGCAGAAAAAATATTTTTTCTATCGAATTTTCGGAACATCGAAATGACTGCACCGGTGTCTTCGCGCTGCGATTGGTCTGACGCAAGGTCAACACCTCAAAAACACTCCCGGGCAACGCTTTCAGATATTCTTCCACCGCAGCCGCCTCTCTTGCGCCTTCCGGATGGCCGGGATAGGCCACGACGGAGATCACGCCTTTGGGTAAAACCAATTGGCAGGCCTGCTCCAGCGACCGCAGGGTCTCTTCTGTTTTTGTGGTAAGATCACAATCCCCGCCGGGCAGATATCCCAAATTGTACATGATAAGCCGGGCCTCCGAAACGTATTTCGACAGATTCACATAGGAGTCCCCGTGTATCCTCACCCTTGGATTCTCCCGGAATTTCTCCTGCAGCTCGTTGATTGCTTTTACCTGTATTTCAAACGCGTGCACCGCACCCTTTTCTCCCACGCACTCAGCCAAAAAGAGCGTGTCCAGTCCATGTCCTGCGGTGCAGTCCACGGCGACATCGCCCTTTCGGATATACTCTCGGAGAATTCGGTGCCCTCGCTCAGTGATAGAGAATCCGAACATGATTTCCTCCCGATTCAATTATTCTTCATTCTGCTCCCGGGCTTCTTCTTCCATTCCCTTCTGGACTACCCGGATTTTCTCAATGTACTTCTCAGCGTTCTTCCAATCCCCCAGAGACTGGAAGACTTCCACCAGCTCCGTCATCACCTGGATGTTGCTCGGACTCAGGCGAAGGGCATGCTTGTAGGCTTCCACGGACTGTTCCCCTTGTTCCATGCCGGCATAGGCCACGCCCAGGTAATACCAAAGCGGCCACCATTCGCTGTATTTTTCTTCATACAAGGTCAAAACGTCAATTCCGTGCTGGAAGTCCCCGGACAGGATTCGGTTCACCGCATGCTCGATTTCCACCGCCTGCTCCATGGATTCCAGGCGATTCCCGATTTCTTCTCGCATCTCCTGCATCTCATCTGCCGGAATCGGATCCATGGAGGAATCTCCATCTTCCTTTCGATCCCGACTGAGCTCCATGAACTCCTGCCAGGTAATCTGAGCTTTCGTGTACTGCCCCATGTTGGCATAGCTGTAGCCCAGAAAATAATATCCCATATCGAAGTCCGGATGGCGGATGGTCAGCTCCTCGAAAATGTCAAAGGCCTGCGCTTTGAACATTCCCACGTACGCCTCCTCGAGATCCTCCCGGTTATATGCATCGCTGCAGGCTCTTCCGTAAAGGTACAGGGCATCCCGGCTTCCCGGATTCAGCTGAAGGGCGGTTCGGAAATAGATGCAGGCCATCTCGTAATCGCCGCTGCCGCCGGCTTTCGCTCCCTCCGGAAATCAAGCACTTTCTCCGCATTCTCTCCGTACATCCGACAAAGACAAGCCCGGTACGCTTCCGCATACCGAAAATCCGGATCCGCACCGATGACCCGAGCCATGCCCATGGCAATGGTCAGATTCGTGAAATTATCCGTCGCATCTCCCGTAATGGGCACCGGAATCCCGGTAAGAATATCCTTCAGATTGCCGGACTCCAAAAATCGTTCCGAAAGCTCATCGAAAAGCAAATCTTTATTCTTCTCAATGAGAAACGAACGTATCTTATCCGATAAATCCAACTCCATATTATGCATTGATGTCCCATCCCTTTCGATCGAATATTTTTACTTTCTCATAAGAAAGATTCTGTTCCATGTCGCTGTGAAGAATTTCCTGGAGAACCGGCAGCTTCAGCGTCTCATTCATGGTATCGTAAAGCTCCGTCGCATACGCATAAAGAATCCGATAGAGATTCTCTTCCTTGTACATCATCTTCTCCATCTGATTCTTGGAAATATAGGCCTCCAACCCCTCCAGGAATGCGTACGGCTTCATCCGTCCGTCCAGCAGAATCTTCTGAATGGACTCTTCGAAGCCCCCGCTGTTCACGAACAGATTCAGAAGCTTTCCGATATTCTCGATTCGAATCAATTCCGTCGCCGGCATAAAATCATTTGCGATAACTTCATAAGGTGCCCGGCTCTGATAAGCATAACCGTACTGCTGGGCGTTTCTTCGAAGCTCTGTTCCCCGTTTCAGACGAAGCACCTTCAATTCCATGCGCGATGCCTTCAGATCAAAAATCTTATTAAAGGAACGAGCGAACAGCGCCGGCGTCTCACAAGGAAGTCCGGCCCGAATCACCGTTGTAATCTCAACAGTTCCGTATTCCTGAAGACGGGATACGTTATACATCAGCTGATAGATGTTCGCCTTTCGTCCGGCTGCCGCCAGCGCCTCCGCATTGGTACTTTCCACATCGACATTGAATCGGAATTGACCTTCCCGGGCTGTTCCCAAAAGGCGCACGGTTTCCTCATCCAACAGATCTCCGTTTACATCAAATTCAAACGTGGTGATTCCGTTATCGTTGCTGATCAGATACTCCCAAATGCGATAGGCTCGGTCCCTGCTGTAATTAAACCATTTGTCCACGAACACGACACGCTGTACGTTCTTCACCAGAAAATACCGAAGTTCCGTACAAATCCGATTCAACGGCAAAGAGCGAATCTTTCCCGGATAGTATTGGGAATAGCCGCATCGATCCGGACACCCTCGGAAACTTTCATAATATGCTGTATCGCTCGGCTCCAGTTCCATGTTTTCATACGGAAACGGAAGTGTCTCGAAATCCACCGGTGCCGCCATCGGATTCACCTGAATCCGGTCATCCTGACGATATGCTAGGCCGGCAAATATTTTTCAAAAATCAAACTCGTAGGATAAAAATCGTCCGAAGGAATTGGTACAGCACCGATTCCGGTTCGCCTCGGAATACGTAGTCGATTTCCGGGTGCTGTTCCATGAACTCCCGGGTACCGAAGCTGACCTCCGTTCCGCCCATCACCATAATCGATGTCGGAACGGCCTTCTTCACCATCTCTGCGACTTCTGCAACCTTATCCACATTCATCATATTGCAATGGAAATATACAATATTGTATTCGCCCCGAAGGATTTCCCGGAAAATATATCCCACATGATCCGTGGATTCATATTCCACCACATCCGTCTGGCACGGCGCCTCTTCCACAACACTGTAGAGGTACTTCATTGACAGCTTCGTGTGAATGCAATCATTTTGAATTGTTGTAAGAAGAAGTCTCATGGATATCACCTACATTCTTTCCGGCGCTTTGATGCCCAGAAGGTTCAAACAATTTGCAATAACGATGCGAGCCGACTCTACCAGAGCCAACTTCGCCACTTTCTCATCTTCATTGTCCACCAGGATGTGTTCATCGTGGTAGAACTTATTGAAGCTCTGTGCCACATCCACCAGATGACGGGTCAAAATGGACGGTTCATATTTATCCGCTGCATCCAGAATGATTTCCGGTACGCGGTAAATCAGCTTAATCAGGTTATACGCACTGTCGGATGTGATGTACTTCGCATCGAAATCCCCCTTGCGAATCCGTGCCATTTCCTCCTCGGTGGCATTGCGGAGGACGCTGCAAGCTCTGGCATGAGTGTACTGAACGTACGGACCGGTCTCACCGTCGAAGTTCAGCACCTTGTCCCAATTAAATACATAATCCTTGATGCGGTTGTTGGACAGCTCCTGGAAAATTACGGCACCGATACCGACTTCCTTTGCCACTTCGTCCACATCGATTCCCTGCGGATTCTTCTCTTTCATGATTTCCGCAGTCTTCTGAACCGCTTCGTTCAGAACATCTTCCAGGAATACCACGTTGCCCTTACGGGTGGAGAGGGTAGCGCCGCCTTCCAGGCTTACCAGACCGAATGGGATGTGGATGCAGTCTTTCTGCCATTCTTTTCCCATCAGCTCCAGGACCTTCTTCCACTGCTTAAAGTGGAGGTTCTGCTGAGATGCTACCACGTAGATGCACTTATCGAAGTTGTAGTGCTCTTTTCGATAAATCGCTGCGGCGATATCTCTGGTTGCATACAGGCTGGAACCATCGGACTTGGTGATGATTGCCGGTGTCATTCCGTACGGCTCCAGGTCTACAATCTGAGCACCTCTAGATTCTACCAGCAGCTTCTTTTCCTTCAGTTCTTCGATAACCGCCGGCATCTTATCGGAGTAGAAGCTCTCTCCGGCATAGGAATCAAATGTGATTCCCAGCATATCATACACGCGGTTGAATTCCTGCAGGCTCAGTTCCCGGAAGCGCTTCCAGAGACGAACCTCTTCTTCCTCGCCATTTTCCAGTTTCACAAAAGCGTCTCTCGCCTCGTCGTCCAAAGACGGATTGTTTTCTGCCTCCCGGTGGAAACGGGTGTAGTACCCCAGCAGCGCCTTGATTGGATCCTTTTCCAGTTCCTCTTCACTGCCCCACTTGCGGTATGCCACAATCATCTTGCCGAACTGAGTTCCGTAATCTCCCAGATGGTTGATTCGAATCACATCATAGCCGATTTCATCGTACAGCTTGTAGATTGCATTACCGATAACGGTACTTCTGATATGTCCGATATGGAACGGCTTTGCGATGTTCGGGGAAGAGTATTCCACGATTACCGGGCGATGCTGTCCCACTTCCGATCTGCCGTAATCCTTGCCCTGAGTCAGCACATCCTCCGTCAGAGTCTGCGCATATTCCTTCTTATCCAGGAACATGTTCACATAGGCATTTACCGGCTGAACCTTTTCAAAAATGCCGGCACCTTCGATTCTTGCAGCCACATCCTGTGCAATCAGCGGCGGTGCTTTCCGCAATGTTTTCGCCAAACGGAAGCAAGGGAACGCATAGTCTCCCATCTTGGTGTCTCCCGGAATTTCAATCCACTCCAGGATTTCCTCCGGTGTCATATTCAACGCTTCGTCTTCTGCAATAATTTCAGCAATTTTCTTTTTGTAATCGATCATTTACTGTTCTCCGTTCTCTCTAATTACATTTTCTGTTCCTGCGGGAATCTCGTTTTCCCGAAGCAATCGGGCAAAAATACCATCCCCCGGGATTAAGGTCCCGTCAAAATGGCCGTTGTAAATCTGCCCCACGCCGCAAGAAGGACTTCTCGCCTGAAGGATGGCCCCTTCCAGGGCTTCCCCCATCTGTTCAGCAGCTTTCTGCGCATCCCGGAAGCAGATCGCCGCTCCCCGGACGTATTCGGCGGTAACGTCCACACCGTTTCGGTTCACCACTCGGCATTCTCCGTTCTGTTCCACGATTTCCGCCGGAACCCGCGGAGTGGGAAGCCCCCCGGCACATTCCGGACACACGCCGAAATAAGAATGTTCATGTGAGAATTTTACCACATCTTCCGAGCGATTGTTACCCCCATTATACTTGCAGTTCTCTCCCAGAAGACATTTACTGATAATATACATACATTACTCCTTCAGCTCTACCACCGTCGCACCTTCTCCGCCCTGATTGTACGGAGCGCCTTTAAAGCCCTTTACGCATCGGTTGTGTTTCAAGGCATCCCGCAGTCCCTTCTTCAGAATACCTTCTCCTCGGCCGTGAACCACCGTCACGCTCCGCAGACCTGCAAGGTATGCATCGTCCAGATATTTCTCCATTTCCATTCGAGCATCATCCAGATTTTTTCCAATCAGATTGATGCTCATCGGCACACTTCGCGTCTTCCGAGTCTTGATCTGATTATACTGTCTCTTCTTTCGCTCCTTGTTTCCGGCCTTTTCGCTCTCAATCAGCATCAGGTTTTTCACGTTCACGCCGGTCTTCAAGGCGCCGATCTGCACCATCAGGTTTCCGCGATTGTCCGGAAGGGATACCACCTCGCCATTTTGATTCAGCGACATCACCTTCACCCGCGTTCCGATTTTCAGCTGATCCGGGCGAATCGGCTTTCCTTCCTTCTCTGCCGGAATTGCCGCCGGCTTATCCCGGTACTTCTTTTCGGCTTCCCGAAGTCTCCGCCGGCTTTCCGCCACTTTGTTCACCTGGTGACCCTTGGATTCGTCCTTCATCCGCTTCAGCTCTTCCCGGATATCCTCCACCGTGTCCTCGGTTTCTTTTAGGATGCCTTTCGCCTGATTTCGAGCATCCTCCAGGATTTTCGCCTTCTCTTGCTCGGCCAAGCGAATCTGAGCTTCCGCTTCCTGCAGCCGCTGCTCCGCTTCCTCCTTAATCCGATTGGCTTCCTCGGTAATCCGTTCCGCTTCTTTTCGCTCTTCCTCTACCCGAGTTACCGCATCCTCGAAATTCAGCTCGTTCTCTCCCAGAAGGGCTTCCGCTCTTCGGAGGATTTTATCTTCCAGACCAAGCTTTCTCGAAATTTCAAAGGCGTTGGACTTTCCCGGCAGGCCGACTCGAAGGTGATAGGTGGGAGACAGCGTCTCCACATCGAACTCCATGGATGCGTTTTCCACTTCCGGGGTACTCAGCGCATACTTCTTCAGCTCCGTGTAATGGGTAGTAGCCACCACCAAAGCCCCGCGCTTCCGAAGTTCTTCCAGCTCGGCGATACCCAGCGCCGCACCTTCTGCCGGATCCGTTCCGGAACCCAGCTCATCCAGCAGTACCAAAGATTTCTCATTTACCGTCCGAAAGATTTCCGTGATGTTCTTCATATGAGCAGAAAACGTACTGAGACTCTGCTCGATGCTTTGCTCATCTCCGATATCCGCAAACACTTCCTCCAACACCGGAAGCCGGCTTTCCTCGGAACACGGTACGTGCAGGCCGCTCTGTGCCATTAAAATAAAGAGTCCGATAGTCTTTAAGGTGACCGTCTTACCGCCGGTGTTCGGGCCAGTAATCAGGAGGGTTTTCCAATTTTCTCCCAAAGATACATTGATGGGAACCACCTTGTCCGCCGGAATCAGCGGGTGGCGGCCATGATATATTTCCAGAATCCCCTCTGTGTTCATCCGAGGCTCAAAGGCATTCATCTGAAGGGACAGCTTTCCCTTTGCGCTGATGAAATCCAGCTCCAGAAGAAGCTTCTGGTTATTGTTCAATCCGTGGAAATGTTCCGCTACCCGGCCGGAGAACATCTCCAGAATTCGGGTAATTTCTGCCTGTTCCGCCAGATCCAATTCCCGCAGCTCGTTGTTCATATTTACAACAGACTGCGGTTCGATGAATAAGGTGGATCCGCTCTGGGACTGGTCGTGGACCAATCCCGGAAACATGTTCGCATACTCCCGCTTTACCGGGATGACGTATCGGCCGTTTCGCATGGTGACAATCGCTTCCTGCAGGAATTTCTGTGCGGAAGAGGTACTCACGGTCTTGTTCAGCCGATTCCGAATGCTTTCATTCTTATTGCGAATTTCTTTTCGAATACGTTTCAGCTCCGGTGAAGCGCTGTCCGCCATCTCATCCTCCGACAAAACGCAGCGGTCGATGTCCTTTTCCAGTTCATCCACTCGTTCCAGCAGATTGCCGATTTCCTGAAGGGTCGGAATCTCCGGAACGTCTTCTGTCAGGAATGTTTTTACCTCTCTGGCAATCTGAAGACAAACCCTCACCTGCAGCAGTTCCCGCATGTTCAGCACCCGACCTTTTCGAGCCATCTTCAGAATGCGGCTCAGGTCCGGAAATGCTCCCACCGGAATATTTCCCTTATACAGAATAACGGAAACTGCTTCCGTAGTTTCCGTCTGTGCGTCCTGAATTGCATGCAGGTGGGTCATCGGTTCCAACTTTGAAATTCGTTCCTTCGTCAGTTCGGAACCGGCCTGTTCTGCAAGCATCTCCAATATTCTGTTGTATTCCAGCAGCTTAATCGTTCTACTGTTCATCTTCTTCCCTAAACTTTTTCAAGCTTCTCAGCTCATTCTTAAGGTTCACATTTTCCATCTGGAGATCGAAGTATGCATTCTCCATCTCGGTGCATTTCGCCTGAAGATTCTTGTACTTCTCGCTGTCCTGAATCTGTCTGTCGGAATCATCGTTCATCTGTTCCTTCAGATCCGTCACCTGTTTCTTCGCATTTTCCCAAAGGGTAATGTAATGCTGAACATCGTTGTCCAACTGGTGATTCTCTGTCTGAAGCTTCAGCAGAAGATCGCTGTTCTCCATCAGTTTCTCCGCAATATTAATTGCTGTCAGCACGGCACATTTGTAATTCGGATTGGAATTCAATGCCCGGCTGGTCCGTCTCAGTTCATCATCCACGAACTTGGCAATTTCCTTAATCTTATCTTCGCTCTTCTCTCCAGAAAGCACGTAATCAGCGCCACAAATCGTTACATCCGCTCTGCACTTGTCCATAGTCTGCTCCTCTGTTCTTTATCAATAACTTGTATTCTTCTATATGTTGCGCACTCGTTCGTACATCAATATGCCCGCCGATACAGCTGCGTTCAGGGACTCGATTCCACCGTACATGGGCAGCGTCACCCGTATATCCGAGGCTTCAATCAATTCATCTCCGATGCCATTTCCTTCATTTCCGATTACCAGAAAAACATCTTGTCTCAGGTCGCAATCGTAATACGGAATTCCGCCGTCCGGTGTGGTCACCGCAATGCGCTTTCCGTAATCATGTGACAACTTCACCAGTTCCCGCCTATCGGACAAAGGAACAATCGGTACATCAAAAATCATGCCCGCTGTCGCACGAAGGACTTTCGGAGAATACACATCGCCCGTTCCCTTCATGGTCACAATTGCATCATATCCCGCTGCCACTGCGGTCCGAATGATTGTCCCGATATTACCCGGATCCTGAAGGCGATCCAGCACCACGCAATTGCTGCCCGGTCGAAAACAGTTTTCGAATTGACTTTCATCCACAACCGGTCGATCTACAATTGCCAGAAGGCCGACACCGTTTCTCGCATCCGTAATCTTCTCAAAAAGGAACGCATCCACCCGTTCTACTCGAACGCCTCGCGTAGAGAGCTCCTCCATCCAAGGTTCGGAAGGATAGATATCCGAAATCAGAAGAGCATCCATACAGATGCCCTTCTGAACAGCTTCTCGTATCAAGTTGCTTCCTTCAATAATCATCTGACCGGAAGCGTCTCTCTTTTTCTTCTGCTGTAATTTCCGAATGCGCTTAATCAGCGGATTTTTTTCTGAACAAATCACTTCACTCATAATTGAAATCGATTAACGCAGGAAATCCGGAACGTCAAATTCCGATGCAGCGGAATTCTCTGCCGGGTCGCTGTTTCTTCTCATCAGCTCATCCAGCGTTATTTCAACGCCTTCCAGACCGTCTCTGGAAACCGTCTTTCTGCTTGGACTCTGAGTGCTGATCTTAGGCGACTCGATCTTGGAACCGGAAATTCCCTCCGACTGGAAGTCGGTTGCAATCAGGGTAACCGATACCTTGTCTGCCATATCTTCCGATACCGATGCACCGAAGATGATATTGGCATCCGGATCTGCCTCCGCCTGAATCTTCTCTGCAATCTTGCTGATGTCCAGCATTCCCATATCCAGACCACCGGAAACGTACAGAAGAATGGATCTTGCGCCATCCACCGATGTCTCCAGCAGCGGACTCTCGATTGCATTTCGAACCGCTTCTTCTACCTTGTTGTCGCCGGATCCAACGCCCACACCCATGTGTGCAACGCCGCGACCTTCCATCGTGGTTCTGACATCCGCATAATCCACGTTGACATATCCTTCCTTGGAAATCAAATCGGAAATACCCTGAACACCCTGTCTCAGTACATCATCTGCCATTGCAAACGCGTCCATGAAGGAAGTGTTCTTTTCGCTGGAGTCAATCAGACGATCGTTCGGGATGATTACCAAAGAATCTACGAAATTTGTGAGATATTCGATACCCTTCTGTGCTCTGTTCCAACGCATCTTTCCTTCAAAAGAAAATGGCTTGGTTACTACGGCTACCGTCAATGCGCCGCAATCCATCGCTGCCTTTGCAATAATCGGTGCTGCACCGGTACCGGTACCGCCGCCCATTCCTGCAGTGATGAACACCAGGTCTGCATCCTGAAGATAACCGGTGATTTCTTCCAGAGTTTCTTCCGCCGCTTTCTGGCCAATCTCCGGATTCGCGCCGGCACCTCTTCCGCCGGTCAGCTTCTCACCAATCTGTATCTTCACCTCTGCCTTGCACTTTGCAAGAGCCTGTCTGTCTGTATTTACGGCAATAAAGGTTACGCCGGACATCTGTGCGTCCACCATTCGATTCACTGCGTTACATCCGCCGCCACCCACACCGACAACCTTGATAATCGCAGCTCTGTCCTGATCTGATATAAAGTCAGAAACAAATTCCATCATAAAGCTCCTCCTATATTTATATCTAATTTATAATACCATAAGATTTACCGAAATGCACTCTATTTCTACAGTTTTTCTTGTTAACCTACACATTTTTTCAACGCTTCTGTATTCAAAAATGCACTTCCTATGTCTATTTTAGTTTCCTATACCTTCGGTTCGAAGGAAGCGTAGCCGCTTTCCGTCAAGGTGACGGTTCCCCGCTTAATTCCTTTCTTGAACAGCGCCTTCAGCACTTTCTGCAGCCGCTCCTTTTCGATGGATTCAATCATGGTTTCCACACGTCCCTTGCAAACCATTGAATCGTATACGTATCCTCGAGCCGTATCGTCGGAGACCTTCAATTTCTTAAAGTACAGGTCTCCGTCATTCATGGCATTCAGGATGCGCAGCGCACTCTTCCATTCCTTGGAATTGGTCACCTCTAATTTCTCACCCAGCTCCATCTTTCGAATCTTGATTCCGGTAACGATGGTCACCTTCGGTTTCGTTTTAGATCGTCGAAGCAGCAATCCCTGCGAATCCACCACCAAGTATTCCTTGTTATATACCACTGCGGCAATCTGTTCCCGTTCTTTCACCCGAATCATCAGGGTACCCGGAATCCGTTTGGATACCTTCGCCTTCTCAATGTACGGACTGCCTTCCAGATATTCCACAATTTCACGGCTTCCGGAATGGTAGAACAGGTTCTTTCCCGTCGTGGCGTGGGCCATGTTGATGATTTCCTCATCGGTAAAGTAATCGTTTCCATCCACTTGAATGGAATCAATGGTGAACACCCCGGTACTCATGAATATCAGCATGGCGACGGTCAGAATGATGATGCCGCATGCCACCTTAAAAGGGCTGGGACGGCTTCGCTTCTTCTGACGCTTCAGGATGTTCGCCGCAATCTGCCGATCCAACTCCGAAGGGGGTTCCTCCGATGCCTCTTCCGAACCGTCCACATCCACCATCTCCGCTGCCAGTTCATCAATCGCTCGGTCAATGGATACGAATTCATCGTCTAATCCGAAATCCATTCCCGCGGAAGTTTCCGAATTATCTTTGTTTATTTGTTTTTCGTCCATATATCCATAATCCCTTCATACACAATGTCGGTAGCGTTTACCGGAGCGCACTTCAGGCTGCATTCCGCCATCCGCCGAACGATATCCGGATCCGCAAGGAGTTCTTTCAATATGTTCACAATTCGGTTCGGCGTATCGCCATCCTCCCGGACGATAATCGCTCCGCCGTTATCCACCACCGCTTTCGCATTGTAGTATTGATGATCTCCGGTTACGTTCGGAGACGGTACGAAGATGGCCGGACAGCCCGACATGGTAATCTCTGAAACGGACAGTGCGCCGGAGCGGCTGATGGCCACATCCGTTGCCGCCAGAGTGTTAGCCATATCCTGAATGTACGGAGACACTCGAACGTTGCTTTTGCCGGAGAGTCCCATCACTTCCAGATTATGCTGTACGTCATCGTAAAATCGCTTGCCGGTGCCGAACAGAATGGTGACGTTCGGGCGGTCGCCGTAGGCACGAATCAGTTCATTCGCCGTATCGTTGATGGCGGTAGCACCCTGACTGCCGCCAAAGGTCATAATCACAAAATCATCTTCCGGTATGCCCAGCAGTTTCCGGGATTCCTTCTTATCCTTTCCGTAGAAATCCTTCCGAACTGGATTTCCGGAATACTGCAGTTTTCGATTCTGCTTGAAGAATTTTCCCGCATCCTCAAAGCCCAGGAACACCTTCTCCGCATATTGAGACAAGAATCGATTCGCCATTCCCGGATACGCGTTCTGCTCATGGATGAATACCTTTGCACCGTATTTATGTGCTGCCAGCACCACCGGAACGCTGACATAACTTCCGGTGCTGATGACGATATCCGGACGGAATTTCTTCATAATCCGGTAGGTCTGACTCTTCCCCCTACCGGTTACCGCCAGGGTCTCCGCCATTTTAAATATGTTGGACCGGTCCACCGCTTTGGAGGGAACGATTTCCAGGGGAAAACCGTGTTTCGGAACGATTTCGTTCTCCATTCCCCGCTCATTTCCGATGTATAGGATTTCGCATTCCGGATTCTTTTCCTTGAATTTATCGCCTATGGCCAGTGCCGGATAAATATGGCCTCCGGTAATTCCTCCCGTTAAAATAATTCTCATGTTATTACCCTCGATTTTTCTTTGAAATATTCAGCATAATTCCCATCGACGCCATGAACACCAGCAGCGACGTTCCGCCGTAACTGACGAATGGAAGCGTAATTCCCGTTGCCGGCATAGAGGCGGTTACAACGGCCACATTCAGAATTACCTGAAGTGCCATCATGACCGTAATTCCAGCGCCCAGATAGAATCCAAGCTTATCCTTTGCCCGAACAGTAATGACAAAGCATCGATAAATCAGCAGAAGATATACGGACAACAGTACCACCAGACCCACGAATCCCAATTCTTCTCCGATAATCGCCAGAATGAAATCGTTCTGGGGTTCCGGAAGATAGAGGTTCTTGGTGATGCTTTTACCCGGTCCCAGACCGAAAAGCCCTCCGTTTCCCAGTGCAATCAGTCCTTGGGATACCTGATATCCTTCTCCCTGAGCATCCTTGAACGGATCGATAAAGTTGGTCATTCGTGCGTACCAGTGGGAGTCGGGGTAGAACATCAGGATAAATATCAATCCGCCGATTAGGGCCAATGCTGCCAGCACCAGCCATCCGTTCCACATGCCCGCCACGTACATGATGCCGATCATGATGGCGGCGATTACAATTGCCGTGGACAGGTTCGGCTGTTTGATAATCAGTCCCAGATGCACTATCATTACGCCGAAGAGGACGAACACGTAGATGGTTCGAACTCTTCTCGGTCGCTCCGCCACGTATCCGGCGGTGAAAATAATCATAGCCAGCTTGGAGAATTCACTCGGTGTAATTCTCAGCGGGCCCAGCTGAAACCACCGTGTCGCAAAGTTAACCGTAACACCCAGCGGTGTGAATAAGAGCGCCAGGGCCCCAACGGACACCACCGCAAACACCCAGTAGTACTTTGCGTATTTGTGGTAATCCCATCGGGTGAACAGCGCCATTACGCCAATTCCCAACGCTACCCATGCCAACTGTCTCCGCAGGTAGTAGTACGGGTCGTTGTAGAAATTGGTAGTGGTGTAGTACCCTGCACTGAACACCATCACAATGCCGAAGGCAATCAGGATTCCGGAAATCAGAGCCACCGATGCATCGTAGTTCACCGCTAAAGAACCCAGCATGCTGTCCACGTTCCATTTCGGTGTTCTGCGGACTTTCTTCTCCTTCTTTCCACTATTCGATTGCTTCTTCCGGCTGATCACACCCATCTACTTTCCGTTCTCCATTTCATCTTTCAACAAAGCAGCTGCTGAACACAGGCCTTGAAATGATCTCCCCGCTGCTCGTAATTATCGTACATGTCCCAGCTTGCGCATGCCGGCGAAAGGAGCACCTTATCTCCTTCTTCTGCCAACTCCATGCACTTCTTCACGCAAGCATTCATATCTTTTTCATTATAAATAGCGTCAAATCCGACTTTTCTTGCGCATGCCTCAATCTGGTTGGCATCCCGGCCCAGAAGTACCAGTGCCTTTACCCGTCCTTGCAGGTTCTCTGCCAGTTCCGTAAAGTTCTGCGCCTTTCCGTCTCCGCCGGCAACGAGGATAATTCTCTCCTTCAGCGCTTTCAGCGCGATAACTGCCGCGTCCACATTGGTTCCCTTGGAATCGTTGTAGAATTTCACGCCATCCACCAGACCGCAGTACTCAATTCGATGCTCCACGCCCGGGAACTCCACGATGGCTTCCCGAATGGACTCCGGATCCACCCCGGCGAAGAAGCTGATTGCCGCCGCCGCCAACGCGTTCTCCACGTTGTGATCGCCGATAATCTTCAGATCGTGAATGCTGCAGATTGGCCGAACGATTCCGTTTTCATCTCGGATGACCATCTCGTCATCCTGAAGGAAGGCACCCATTTTCAGTTCTTCTTTTCGGCTAAAGGAACCACGGTGGCTTTGCATTTTTCCGCCAAGGCGAAACAAGTCTTGTCATCGTAGTTAATCACCAGATAATCGTTTTCATCCTGATTTCGGAACACCTGCGCCTTTGCCGCTCCGTAAGCTTCCATGGTCTTGTGGCGATTCAGATGATCCGGTGTCAGATTCAAGATAGCTGAAACCTTTGCATGAAATTCCTTCACCGTCTCCAACTGGAAGCTGCTGGCTTCCGTCACCATCCATTCATCCTCCGTGGATTCCAGTGCTTTTGAAACCACTGCCACACCGATATTTCCTACGACTGCCGTCTTGCGGCGTGCCTTTTCGAAGATTTTGCCTACCAAGGTCGTTGTGGTGGTCTTTCCGTTGGTGCCGGTAATGGCAATGAAGGTTCCCTTGCTCAGGCGATACGCCAACTCCAGCTCACCGATGACCTCGACGCCGGATAATCTCGCTTCCTGCAGAAATGACAGGTCCGGTGACACGCCGGGGCTGATTACGACCAAATCATATTCGCCCATGTTATCCGGATTGCATTCAAAGAGCGCAGGAACGCCCTCTTTTTCCAGGTATTTTGCAAACTTTGGATCCACGGCATCCACCGTGTGCACATCCTGTGCCACCACCTGTGCGCCCAGCTTGTGCAGCTCCTGAACCGCCGCCTTGCCGGATTTCCCCATTCCCACTACAAGAATTTTTTTACCTTTCACTTCATCTCTCATCATCTCTGCGCCTCCTTATCTAAATCGTTCCGAAGTATGCAATCACACCCAGAACCGCTGTTACTGCACAAAACATATACACTACGTTGTATTCTTTCATTCCGCCCAACTCGAAGTGATGGTGCAGCGGAGCCATTCGGAAAAATCTCTTCCCGCCGGTCTTCCGGAAGTACGCCACCTGGATGATTACCGAAAGGGCTTCCAGCACGTAGATTAATCCCACCAGCGGAAGGAGGAATTCTTTTCCCGTTACCACTGCGATTCCGGAAAGTACGCCGCCCAGTGCCATGGAACCGGTATCACCCATGAAGATTTTCGCCGGATAGTGATTGAACAGAAGAAATCCAATCAATGCACCCGCCACCACGGTTCCGCTGACGGTCAAAATGGTGTCTCCATCCTTCCATCCGATGACGGCAAAGGTTATTCCCACAATGGCAGTCACGCCAGCAGCCAGTCCATCCAGTCCATCAGTGAGGTTCACCGCATTTGACATGGCGATTTCCACGAACATTACAAACGGAATGTACAGAAGTCCAAAGCTTACGCCGATCTTCAGAAACGGAATGAACAGGTCTTCCCGTCCGGTCCGCATCATATAGAACGCCAGGCCGATGCTGAACACGGCCTGCATGATCAGCTTCTGCTTTGCCGTTAATCCCAGATTTTCCTTTTTGGCGATTTTGTTGAAGTCATCGATAAATCCGATTGCCCCAAAAGCAAGCATCGTCAGAACGATGGCCATCGCGTCCCGCACCAGGTGCGGACTTGCCCAGGATTTGAGCGGGTCTGAAACCCGAACCATGAATATCGCCATTCCGGCTGCAATGCCAAGGAAGATGGCAATTCCGCCCATCGTCGGTGTACCTTGCTTCTTGAGGTGAGCCTTCGGGCCTTCCTCCCGGATATACTGACCGAACTGTTTCCGATGGAAGTACGGAATTAATCCGTAGGTCATCAGTGCGGTAATCGCCAGGGGCATAACGAAATATAGAATTACGTCCAATAGTGTCATTTTTCTTTTATCCTTTTCTTTATTTTATTTCCGTTCCTATTGTACTACTCTGTGATTGCTGTGACAAATTTTTCCAGTTCCATGGAACGAGATGCCTTCACGTAGACCAAATCGCCGGCCTGAAGCATAGGGCGAACGGCTTTGGCAGCATCTTCCCGGTCCTCATAATACAGAACCTGCAAATCCGAAGATGCCGATTCTCCCCCTTCTGCAATGGCTTTGCCGTTCTCACCGATGGCCACCAGAATATCCACCGGCTTGGAAGCCGCGTATTCCCCTACGCTTCGGTGGAGCTGTTCCGAGTGATCTCCCAGCTCGAACATGCTTCCCAATACAGCGATTTTTCTCTTTCCCGGACTGTTCACCAGCACGTCGATTCCGGCCTTCATGGATTCCGGACTGGCATTGTAGGTATCGTTGATGACAGAGTAGTCCGTCCCTTTCACCACGCTGAGCCGGTTTGCGTTCGTCTCCACCTCGCAAAGCGCTTCTACGGACTCTTCCATGGTTATTCCAAAGACTTCTCCGATAGCCATAGCCAAAACCGCATTCCCCAGGTTGTGGGCACCGATAACCGGCAGTTTGAGGGTAACCGTCTCGTCACCGTGGGTCACATTGCATTGAACGCCCTCAATGCCCCGGTCACGAATATCCGAAAGATGATAATCCTCGCCGCCTTTCGAACCCACCGTAACGATTCTCGCATCGGAGGGCTGATGGCGCTGCGCATTTTCTTTTGTGAGAATATCGGAATCCGTATTGATTACCAATGTATTCTCCAGAGTGAATCCGGTGGATACTCGAAGTTTCTCTTCCAGAAGCTTCTCCCGAGTGCCGTACACCTCCAGGTGGGAGGTGCCCACGTTGGTGATTACGGCTGCCTCCGGCTTCGCAATCCGGGACAGCTCACCCATGGCACTGCCGTAGCCTGCACCCATTTCAATGACCGCAACCTGAATGTCTTCCGCAAAGGAAAATGCCGTCAGAGGAATTCCGAATTCGCTGTTCAGATTTCCCGGTGTCTTTCCCGTGCGGTAGCGGCTTCGCAGTACGCTGTAGAGAAATTCCTTTGTGCTTGTTTTCCCCACGCTTCCGGTCACGCCCACCTTTCGGAGACCGCTCCAGTCATCCAAATATTTTTCGCCCAGGTCCATCAGCGCCAAACGGGTATCCGGTACCAGAATGACATTCACATCTTTCTTCGCACCCATCTTTTCCGCCCATTCCGAATCGGACACCACCACATTCCGGCATCCTTTCTCATATACATCCGGCAGAAACCGGTGTGCATCGGCTCGCTCTCCGATGATGGCAAAGAACAGGCATTCCACCGGGATATCCCGGGAGTCAATGGACACGGCGGTGACGCTGTCGTGTCGGTTTCCCTCTGCCCTTGCGTATATTTTTCCTTTTACCGCCTCTGCAATGTATTCCAGATTCGTTCGCTTCATTTTCTTTCGTTCCTTTTTCTTAAAATTTTATTTGCTGTACAGATATACCGTGCTGTGCGGGGATACTTTCGTTCCGGATTTCGGATACTGATCCACCACGTGGAAGGATTTCCCGCTGTCCGCCGGTACCGCCTTGTATTTCAATCCCCTTGCGGAAAGATAATTGATGGCACTCTTGCTGTTCATTCCGGTGACCTTCGGAACAATCACCTTGGTCTCCTGATCTCTTCTTTCATTCTTGGCGTATTTCTTGCTGACGCCCAGATACGGAAGTACACCGGACATAATCCGTTTCACGATTGGGCCCGCATTCACCGCACCGAATTCGCTTCCCTTCGGACGGGTCACCATGACCAGCACCGTCACTTGAGGGTCGTCCATTGGTGCCATTGCGATAAAAGAAGCCACCGTATCGTGGGAGTATCCGCCGTTGGATGCGATATTCGCCGTTCCGGTCTTGCCGCCGATACGGTATCCCGGGATGTAGGCTGCGCCGCCGCCGCCCTTCTCCACGTAATACTGCATGATTTCCCGCATCTTGTCCGCCACTTCCGTAGATACCACCTTTCGAACCTTGGTATCCTTTATGGTCCGTACCGTCTTTCCGTCGCTGTCCAAAATCTTCTGAACCACCTTCGGTTTCATCAGGTTTCCGTCATTTCCCAAAGCGTTGATGGCGCACATCAGCTGAATCGGCGTGATGGCGATACCCTGGCCGAAGCCGGTGGTCGCCAGATCCACATCTCCCAGATTGGTCGGATTCTTTACGATGGAATTTCCCTCTCCCGGCAAATCAATGCCGGTCTTGTCATCGAAACCAAAGAGGTCGATATAGTCGTAAAATCTCTTGGATCCCATGTTCAGGGCCACCCGAGCCATTGCCGGGTTGCAGGAATTTCCCACCGCCTGCTTCAGGGATTCTGTGCCGTGGGCCGTTCCCCAGCAGTTGATCTTCGTTCCGTTTACCACGATATACCCCGGGCACTTGTACCGGGATTTCCGATTCGCACTGCCGGAATCCAAAGCCGAGGCTGCCGTTACTAACTTGAAGGTGGAACCCGGTTCGTAGACCCCGCTGATAATCGGATTCGTCCACATCCGGCTCAGGTACTTACTCTGCTTGGAATCGGATAGTTTGCTGAACTGCTTTAATGCATACGGATCTGACGGTTCATACGGATTATTCGGATCGTAACTCGGATAGTTCACCATGGCCAGCACATCGCCGGATTTCGGACTCATTATAACACAGCTGATGGATTCGGCACGGGTCTTCTTCTCTCCGGCTGCCACCGCCTCCTCTGCGTAATTCTGAATCACTCCGTCAATGGTGGTGACGATGCTCTTGCCGTCTTCCGCCTGATAGTATTTTCGATTTCCGTTGAACAGGGTATTCCCCTGACTGTCGGTGGTGCTGAGTTTTCGTCCTTTCACACCGGTGAGCAGTGCGTTGTACTGGTACTCCAGCCCGCTTCTTCCGCTGTTGTTGGAATCCACGAAACCGATAACGTGAGAAGCGAAGTCCTTGTTCGGATAACTCCGGGCCATGGAAGTCTTCACCACCACGCTGTCATCGTACAGTTTCTGAAGCGCCTTTACATCATCTCTTCTCAGGCCGTCCGCCAGCTTAATTAGGTTGTCCGTGTTTTCAAATTTTTCCTTGAGCTCCTTCTCGCTGAGCCCGGTGTATTTCGACAGATTCTTCAGGACTTTCTTTCGTTCGTCCTCTGTAATTTTCTTATCCTTGTACAGACTTTGGGAATACACATACAGCTCGTATTCCGTTACGCTTTGTGCCAGCGGATTCATATTGGCATCGTAGATCGTTCCCCGCACCGGATCGATGGTGGTATCCTGATCCTGCATCTCCGTGGCCTTTTCGTTCAAATCGTCTCCCCGAACAATCTGCCAATAGGCCAGCCGGAATGTCAGAACCGAAAACATCAGCACAACCAGCATGAATCCGATGCCCAGCCTCCGCCGATTCTCATCCACCACCCCGGTTCTCCGGGACATGGCCTCATCTATTCTCTTTTTCTTCGTACTTTTACGGGGTTTGTTGCTCATTCCTTATATCCACAAAAAACCACTACCCCGAAAAGACGGAGTGTGGTTTCAATTATCCATGAAATTAGTTATAGGCTTCTTTCTTTATCGTGTCCGCCAGACTGCTTCCTTGTTTCTTCTCATCCCGAATGGTGATGTAGTTGCTCTCGTCCGGCTGAACCATCCCATACTTTTTCGTGGCAATCGTTTCCACCTTCTCAATGCTGGTGGCATCGTTAATCTGTTCTTTCAGCGAATCGATTTCCGCCTGAAGAACGTCATTTCGTGCTGCCAGGGTGTTGTTCTGCTGCTGCAGATTCGTGGAATACGCTGCCATAAAAACAATTCCCAGGAGCAGCAGAGCACCGCACAGAATATATTTAATTGCGATTTTGTATTGTGCTGCAGCTGCCTGTGTCGTCGTCTTTGTTCTTCGTCTTGCAACTGCTTTTCGGCCGGTATTTACCGCTGTACTCATTGCTTCCTCCTGTATATTATTGATATCTTTCTATATTTTCTCTATGACGCGCAGTTTTGCACTCCGCGCTCTCGGATTCTCCTCCAGTTCCCGTTCTCCCGGGGCAATCGGCTTTCGAGTGACCTTTCGCACATCCGGCTTCTTTCCGCACACGCACACCGGAAATTCCGGCGGACAGGTGCACGGATTCAGCCGAGCGTTAAAGGCTTCCTTTACCATCCGGTCTTCCAGTGAATGGAAGGTGATGATGGCCAATCTGCCGCCCGGAGCCAGTATATCCGGAAGGTGCTCCACCGCCGTCTTCAAATGTTCCAATTCTCCGTTTACCTCAATTCGAATGGCCTGGAACGTCCGTTTTGCCGGATGCGGCCCGTTTCGTCTTGCCGAAGCCGGAATGGCCGCTTTAATCACCTCCACCAGCTCCCCGGTGGTTTCAATCGGCTTCTCCTCTCGGCGGCGAACGATAAACTGTGCAATTCGAGATGCCCACCGTTCTTCTCCATATTCCTTGATGATTCGGTGGAGTTCTTTTTCATCGTATTCATTGACTACGTTGTATGCCGTAAAACTGTCGTCCTCATTCATCCGCATATCCATCGGCGCATCGTGCATGTAGGAAAATCCCCGTTCCGCCGTATCCAGCTGAAACGAGGATACGCCCAGATCCAACAGAATTCCGTCCACCGGCCGTCCTGCCGTTTCCAGAATTCGATCCACCTCGGAATAGTTGGAATGGAGAAATATTTTTTTACAAGAATAAGGTTCCAAACGCTTTTGGGAGGCTTCCAGCGCGGCCGTATCCCGGTCCACTGCCAGGAGTGTGCCCGCTTCGGATAACCGTTCGCAAATTCCGGAAGAATGCCCGCCGCCGCCGGTGGTTCCGTCCACATAGAACCCATCCGGCCGGATGTTCAAGGATTCCATTACTTCGTCGTATAGTACCGGTACATGTCTGAATGTCATTTTCGCCTCTATATATCGTATTCTTCTAACTTTGCAATAAATTCTTCGTCGTTGAACATGTTCTCACTTTCGGAGTCGTTGTAGACCTCCTTGCTCCACACCTCAATCTTATCCATAGCGCCTAAAGTAATCAGATCCTTCGTGATGGAAGCGTAGTTCTTGAGGTTCTGGGGAATCAAGATTCGTCCCTGGGAGTCCAGCTGACACTCACTGGCATTGGAAAAGAACTCCCGGATGAACCGCCGCATATCCCGATCCGTCTGACGGAGCTTTCGCATCTTTGCCACCAGCTCGTCCCAATCCTCCATGGTGTAAATGTAAAGACAGGTATCAAAACCACGGGCCAGCATGCATTTGCCGCCCAGCTGATTCCGATACTTCGACGGAACAATCATTCTATTTTTATTGTCAATAGAATTTTCATAAGTTCCCGTGAACATAGCTGCCTTCCTAAATTTTCATACACGTCTCGACTGTAATTCAATATATGCCCCATTTTAAACCACTTCACCCCACTTTTCAACAAAAACCACCAAAAACATATTTCCTCCCCCTTTTCCATAAAAAAAGAACCGCCGCATTGCTGCAGCGATTCTCGCACTTCTGCATATTCCGTTATTCCCAACGTTTCAATCCGAATACCGCATGGACATTGTCTTCCCCGTTCGCTTCGGTTTTGAAATAGACGATTTTATCCGCACGTGGGTCCATTTTTCCCGGGTTCAAAAAATCACTTCGAAGGATTTTCAGTTCACTGCCCAGCGGCGCCTCGTGAACGAACCGCATGTTCAGGGAAGTGATGCAGTATTCCTCCACATTCGGAATGCAATCGTACAAACAGTTGTAATACCGGGCGTTGTTCATGTGCCCGTTAATGTCAGTCAGCGTTAGGGTTACCGGCACCGTTCCGCCGTCCTTCCATTCCAGCGTCTTTGGAATCCGAAATCTCGTCGGAATTCCCATCACCGGTTCCCGGTCCTCCGGGTAGGAAGACATGTCATACTCACTCTGAAGCACCAGTTTCCGGGTATCCACGTCCACCAGCGCCCAGTTGCTGTATGCTCGCGCCACCAGATTCCCCTCCAAATAGAGCTCATACGCCCGTGGAAAATTCGCCGCCTTCGCCGGAACGACCCAGGTATCGCAGTCCACATGGGCATACTTGTATACCGGCCGCATTATTTCCACGCTCATGCGGCTAACCACAAAAGCTTTCCGCTCTTCCCGGTAGATCAATCCGTAGTCTTTATCCGTATCGTGCATCTGATGATCTGCCGTTTCCTGGAGATACTGCACCAGTGCCGTCGGCGTCAACGCATCGTGACGGTCGATTTCATAAGATCTTGTCTCAAAAGACTTTGTATATTTCATCCGTTTTACCCCTTATATCTGAACCAGTTGTCCGGTGATTCCCTCCGCATCCCGAGATGCCAGGAATCGCACCGTACCGCCCAATTTCGGTTCCGCTTCTTCCCGATTCGAAAGAAGCAATCCATTCACACGAATTCGCTTATCCCGCAGCGAACGAGCCAGGGACTGAATCATCCCCTTCAGGGCCGACTGCAGCATGTTCTCCGCCAAAGACATCGGTTCGGACGTTTCCCAATCCGAATCCCCGGATTGCAACAGAACAACCACGCTTCCCCCTTCCCCCATCAAGGGCAGCATGGTCTGCAGGTAGAAACCCACGGCATCCAAATTCTTCATAATGCTTTCCCGGTCTTTGCTCCAATCTTCTGCCGGCTGTTCTCGATTCAGTTCTGGAAGAATGTTGCACACCAACGTATCCAGCCGGTCCTCCATGAATTCTTTCACCACATCTGCGGCAAACTCCATGGAATTCCGATTAAACACGTTGCATTTGATGTTCAGCGCCCCGGTTTCCCGGCTCAGTTCCAGCGCTTCCTTATATCGATCCCGACAGAAAAAGGCGGTGGTGGCTCCCCGATCGGTAAAAGCACGCACCAACGATTCTCCTCGGCTTCCGGTTCCCTCTGCAATCAGGACATGCCGGCTTTTTTTATTCTCACTTTCCAGAAGCATTCTGACTTCCTCCCTTTCGGCCCCATGTGTGACTCATAATTTCACTTACATTATACACCGAAACGAAGGCATCCGGATCCACCTTATCGATTAAATTAATCAGGGTCACGTATTCCTGACGATTTACGATGATGTTCAATTCCTTGTAGTGGTGGTAGTCGAATGCACCGGTTGCCTCGTAGAAGGTCGCACCGCTGTACATCACGTTGATGACGTAATCCCGAATTTCTTCAATATGATCCGATACCACGCACACCTTCTTCTTGATGCTGAAACCAAAGAGGAAGTGATCCAGGATGATTCCCTGGAAATAGGTTCCCAGAATACTCAGCAATCCGGTCTTGATATCGTAGATGAAAATGGATGGGATTGCTACCGCCATTCCGCAGACGGACATCGCGGTTCCCAGCTCCATATGGAAATATTTATTCATTATTTTGGTGATTACATCCAGTCCGCCGGAGGATGCGTTGTTCATAAACAAGAGGGATGCTCCCAGTGCATAGAGAAACAGGTATCCCAGCATATCTAAGAATTGATCGTCCATCAATGACTGCATGTTCGGGTAGATTTTCTCCAGAATCCGAATCACGATTGGCAGCAGAATGGACGGATACAGAGTTCGATATGTGAACTCCTTTCCCACAAAAACAGCGGACAGCAGCAGGCAGATTCCGTTCAGAATAATCAGAAGGGTACCTACCGTCATCGGAACGAATTTTGCAATCAACACTGCCAGACCGGAGATGCTTCCTACCGCCAAATGGCTTGGAGTCAGAAAGAAAAACACCGCAAAGGAAGCGATAATGGTTCCAATTGTAATAATAATATAATCCTGAATGCGCTCTTTTGTACTTTTCACCAAATTTCTCCTTTATTCAAAACAAGAATTTATCTTCAGCCAACAAAGGATTATACCATTTGTTATAAAAAAGTCATGTTCTTTTTTTAATACATTCTTAACAATTCGAACGCTCCTGGCTCTTCATTTTTGAAAAAAGGTGTTGATGATGGAATTCTTATTCCGTCATCAACACCAAAAAGCATCGAACGATTATTCTTCTTTTCCGTCCCAGCAGTAGGTGCACAGGTTTTCCACCGGAATGCCAACGGATTCCAGCATATCCTCCAGGCGGTTGTACTGCAGGGTATCATATCCCTGCTGCTTCCGAATCACTTCAATCATGTTCTGATATTTCTCGCTGTCCGGATTCAGGTAATCACCCAATTCATCGTCCTCCATGTGACGGCCTTCCAGCTCATCAATGGCTCTTCTGGCAATCAGTTCCAGCGCAGAGCGGGAACGGGAGAAGTTGAGATATTTGCAGCCGAACAGGATTGGCGGACATGCCGGACGAACGTGAATTTCTTTCGCCCCGCAGGAATAGAGGTACTTAGCCTTTTCCGCCAGCTGGGTGCCTCTGACGATGGAGTCGTCAATCAGCACAATTCTCTTATCCTTAATCAGTTCCGGAACCGGAATCAGCTTCATCTTTGCGATGAAATCCCGCTTGGTCTGAATGGTCGGCATGAAAGATCTCGGCCAAGTCGGAGTGTATTTGATAAACGGACGGGAATACGGCAGTCTGGCCTCATTGGAATATCCGATGGCATGTGCCACGCCGGAGTCCGGAACGCCCGCAACGATATCCACATCTTCTCTCTTCAAGGTATCTCGATGGGCAATCGCCGCACCACAGCGATGTCTCATGGCCTCCACGGAAATATCTTCATAAGAAGATGCCGGATAACCGTAGTATACCCACAGGAACGTGCAGATCTTCATCTTCTTTCCCGGTTCTGCCAGAACGGTCACGCCGTCGCTGGTCATGATGTCGATTTCTCCCGGACCCAGGTTCTTGTAATCTTCGTATCCCAGATTCAAATACGCAAATTCCTCGAAGCTGGCGCAGTATCCGGTGTCCTTCTTTCCGATGGCCAACGGCGTACGACCCAACTTATCCCGCACGCAGAAAATTCCCCGCTTGGTCATAATCAGCATGCTCATGGATCCTTCAATCACGTCCTGCGCATGGCGGATGCCGTCAATCATATTATCTTTCTCGTTAATCAGGGCTGCCACCAGTTCTGTGGTATTGATGTCTCCATCTCCCATTTCCATGAACTGGGTCGTTCCGTTATCAAACAGCTTCTGCAGCAATTCCGCCTTATTGCTGATCTTTCCAACGGTGGTAATGGCAAAGGTTCCGTGGTGGGAGCGCACCGTCAAAGGCTGCGGTTCATAATCCGAAATAGATCCCATGCCCATGTTTCCCTTCATGCGAGATACATCGGCATCGAATTTCGTTCTAAAAGGAGAATTTTCAATATTATGAATGGCCCGATCAAATCCATTCTCTCCGTACACTACCAATCCGCCACGTCTGGTTCCCAAATGAGAGTGATAATCCGTTCCGAAAAACAAATCAAACACACAATCTTCTTTCAACGTCGCTGCAAAAAAACCGCCCATACGAAACCCCTTTCCTGTCGTTTCATCTGTCTTGCATCTAAAACCTAATACAAGATATTGTATCACCCCTCGACGAAATTGACAACAGAAAAAGGACCGCTTTTGCAGTCCTTTTCCAATGAATCGGTATTCGTATGTTCTTTAAAGCGGGCAGATTACATCATGCCGCCCATGCCGCCGCCGGCAGGCATTGCCGGTGCCGGAGTATCCTCTTTGATTTCCGTAATTCCTGCTTCTGTGGTAAGGAGCATGCCGGAAACGCTTGCTGCATTCTGCAGTGCGGAACGGGTTACTTTTACCGGATCCACGATGCCGGCATCAATCATGTTTACATACTCGTCGCTTGCGGCGTTGAATCCGATTCCTTCCGGAGATTCTTTTACCTTGGATACCACAACGCTGCCTTCGAAACCGGCGTTCTCCGCAATCTGACGAACCGGCTCTTCCAGTGCTCTCTCAACAATCTTCGCACCGGTTCTCATATCGCCTTCCAGGCTGTCTGCATACTCAGTAACTGCCGGAATTGCACCGATCAGTGCTACACCACCGCCTGAAACGATGCCTTCCTCTACCGCAGCTCTGGTTGCGTTCAGTGCATCTTCCAGTCTCAGCTTCTTATCCTTCAGCTCGGTCTCCGTTGCTGCACCGGCATTGATTACCGCAACACCACCGGCCAGCTTTGCCAGTCTCTCCTGAAGCTTCTCGCGGTCGAAATCGGAAGTCGTCTCTTCTACCTCTGCGCGGATGGAATCGATTCTCTCCTTAATCTCGGTGCGGCTGCCGTTTCCGTTGACGATAACGGTGCGATCTTTGTTGACCTTAACGGTTTCCGCTCTGCCCAGCATATCGATGGTGGTCTCCTTCAGCTCGTAACCCAGCTCCTCGCTGATTACGGTACCGCCGGTCAGGATGGCGATATCCTCCATCATGGCCTTTCTTCTGTCGCCGAATCCCGGAGCCTTTACAGCAACGACATCCAGGGTTCCTCTCAGCTTATTGACAACCAGAGTAGCCAGTGCTTCGCCTTCTACGTCATCTGCAACGATCAGCAGCTTGCTTCCGGATTTCATGATATCCTCCAGCAGCGGAACGATTTCCTGAATGTTGCTGATTTTCTTGTCGGTCAGCAGGATGTATGGGTGATCCAGAACGGCTTCCATCTTCTCGCTGTTAGCAGCCATGTATGGGGACAGATAACCTCTGTCGAACTGCATACCTTCTACAACGTCCAAAGTGGTTCCCAGAGACTTGGATTCCTCAACGGTGATGACACCGTCTTTGCCCACCTTGTCCATGGCTTCCGAAATCAGTCTGCCGATTTCCTGGTCGCCGGCGGATACGGAAGCAACCTGTGCGATGCTCTCCTTGTCGTCTACTTTCTTTGCGCTGTTCTTCAGATAATCTACAGCAACTTCAACGGCACCGTTGATACCTCTCTTCAGAACCATTGGATTTGCACCGGCAGTGACGTTCTTGAATCCTTCTCTTACGATTGCCTGTGTCAGAAGGGTTGCAGTGGTAGTACCGTCACCGGCCACATCATTGGTCTTGGTGGCAACTTCTTTGACCAGCTGTGCACCCATGTTCTCTACCTGATCTTCCAGCTCGACTTCCTTTGCGATGGACACACCGTCATTGGTAATCAGTGGGGATCCGTAAGACTTCTCAATCAGAACGTTTCGTCCCTTCGGTCCCAGTGTAATCTTAACGGTGTCTGCCAGCTTATCCACACCTGACAGAAGCTTTCTTCTGGATTCTTCTCCGTAAAACAAATCTTTAGCCATTTTTCTATCCTCCTATATCAATCGGCAGTTACTCGATTACTGCCAGAATATCTTTCTGTTCCATAATGGTATATTCCACACCTTCGTGCTTCAAATCCGTGCCGCCGTAACGAGAGAAAATTACGTGGTCTCCCTCTTTCAGCTGCATCTTCTCGTCCTCAGTTCCGGGACCAACTGCTACAACAACCGCCTGCTGAGGTCTTTCCTTTGCACTGCCGGAAAGAATCAATCCGCCTTCGGTCTTTTCCAATGCCTCGTCCTTCTTTATAACTACTCTTGCGCCCAATGGCTTAATTCCTAAACTCATTCCAGTTTCCTCCTCTATTATCTTTTTCTGTTAGCACTCATATTAATCGAGTGCCAACTTTCAAGAATTATTCTACTCACCTGCTCCTAGGATGTCAACCTCTTTCCTCGGAAAAAATGTGAAGTTATCTTCATTTTTCTATTTCCGCTTCTCCCGCTCGCTCTTTCGGATGTACACGTCCTTCACCTGAATATTCACATGTCCCAAAGAGAAGGAGGTCATGGTGCGAAGCACCTGCCAGATTTCCTGCTGGAACATGATGCAGTGACGACCGGCGCCCGGGAACTTTCGAATTCGCACTTCCACCACCAGGTTGAATCCGGACACATTTCCGTTATGGTAGAAATTCAGCACCTTAATGCACCCCCGATGGGCTTCCGCCGCAATCATGATAATATCCCGAATGGCTTCCTCTCGGATTTCAAACTTTCCGGAATAGCTGAACGGCGGCCGCACGATGGTCCGTTCTTTTCCGGATTCCTCCTGTAATGCCCGGCTGCGGAAGAATCTCGTTGGATTCAAGATGTATCCCGCAAAATTACGTTTCAATTGACCCATCGGTACCGGAATGGCATGCTCTCCGCCCTGCATCCGATGTTCTCCTGCCACCTTTCGCTGTTCTTCCGTCGTAAAATCTTCGATGTACATGCGGTGATTCGGCGCCGGAAGTTCCAGGGCATCCAGAATCCAATTCACCATTCGATCCGAAGTTCCGATAACCATCAATTTATCCGGATTTAATTCCAAGAGCTTTTTTCGAACTTCTTCCCGGTGATCATCGTAGTTGAACAGTGCGGTTCGCATCGCCGCCGCCTTCGACGAGCATTCCTTTGCGGAACGACCGGCAGCGATTCCGCCCCGGTAGATCAGCAATCCATCATCAATGATGGCATCGATATGTTTTTCCCGGCATATTCTTGCCGCACTGTAGCTTTTTCCGGTTCCGCTTTTTCCTGTAAAAGAATATATTTCCATTGTTAAGTTATCCTTACTAAAGTTAAGTTTACAAAACTACCAAACAGGTGTTATAATCAACCCATAAATACTATAAAGGAGGTACAGTCATGGCTTATGTAATCAGCAGTGAGTGCATCGGTTGTGGAGCTTGTGCCGCTGGATGCCCAGTAGAAGCAATCAGCGAAGGTTCCCCATATGTTATCGATGCGGATGCATGCATCGATTGTGGTGCTTGTGCAGATACATGTCCTGTAGGTGCACCTGCAGAAGCTTAGTTCTTCAAGACATTCTATCATGCATGATTTATTATTAGAAAATCCCGTAGCGTTTGCTACGGGATTTTCTTTTATGCATTCATTTCGAATTAACGATTTTCCTTCTCCTTGCTGCTGATTAAGAACGACAGCGTGTGCAAACTCTCACTCAAATGTACGTTCTCAATGGCAATACGTTCCGGAATATCCAAATCAATCGGTGCAAAGTTCCAAATACTTCTACACCGCCGCGAACCAATGTATCCGCCACTTCCTGTGCGTTATCCTTTCCGCAGCAGATAATTCCGATATCGATATTGTTGTTTCGAACGTAGTCCTCCAGCTCGGAAGAGTTCTGAACCTTTACACCGTTAATTGCCAATCCAACAATAGTTGGATTCACATCAAAAAGACCTACAATGCTGAATCCAAACTTGTAGTTCAGGATGTGATTGGTAATCGCCTGTCCTAGATGCCCCACACCCACGACAACGGTCCTGTACTCTCTGTCCAGTCCCAGAATTTTGTTAATCTCCGCATACAGATGATCTACACTGTATCCGTATCCCTGCTGACCAAATCCGCCGAACGTATTCAAATCCTGACGAATCTGAGATGCCGTATAACCAATCAATTCACTTAGTTCGTTGGAAGAAATTTTCTTCACTCCACGGCTTCGAAGATCTCCCAAATATCTTCTGTACCGTGGAAGACGCCGGATGATGGCGTTCGAAACTCTCGTATTATTTTTCATACTTTAACCAACCTTCTTTCTGAATTCTATTTCACAGCA
>ENA-OQDA01000133-OQDA01000133.1-human-gut-metagenome-genome-assembly--contig:-NODE-133-length-31174-cov-25.268593_pt1 | contig 31174 bp, 29 predicted proteins | sample MGYA00242771_ERZ504603 | MGnify/ENA primary metagenome ERZ504603 (study PRJEB26092, sample SAMD00036328) | human gut metagenome | host: Homo sapiens | study: EMG produced TPA metagenomics assembly of...
TTATCAAGGAAAAGATGGACTTGGACATTGATGTGGCAAGGCTGAAGGTGCTGAAAGCTGACCACCAGAGCCAGCAGTACCGTATGGAAGATAAGCTTCTGAAATACTTCCCGGCTGAGATTGAAAAAGCAGACAGGCTATGGTGTGAACACCTGGCGATGTCTACCTATGAAAGCAGAAAGAGCCTGATTGCAAACTATATTCGTCCCCTCATCGGTGATATGAAGCTGGAGGATGTCACGCCGAGAATCATGGACAAGTATTACCGAGATTTGCTTTCTGTCAAAGCGGTTTCTTCTAAGTATGTAAAAGCCCGTACAGAATATCTGACTCCGCATACTGTCCGAGAGGTTCACAAGACATTGCGAAATGCTTTCAATCAAGCGGTCAAGTGGGAATTGATGACCAGAAACCCTGTGGAGCACGCTACGCTGCCGAAAGAAGAACACAAGACCAGGGATATCTGGACAGCAGAAGTGCTCCAGAAGGCTCTGGAAGCCTGTGACGATGATATTCTTCGTCTGGCTATTAACCTTGCCTTCTCCTGTTCCCTGCGAATGGGCGAGCTTCTGGGGCTTACCTGGGACTGTATTGACATTTCCCCCACCAGTATTGAACTTGGTCAGGCAAGCATCTTCGTTGAAAAGGAGTTGCAGAGAGTAAATCGTGAAGCGATGGCAGATCTGGACGGTAAGGACATCATGTTCAAGTTCCCACCGACCTTCGCCAGTACGCATACCGCATTGGTTCTCAAAACTCCTAAGACCAAAACAAGTGTCCGCAAGGTGTTCTTACCGAAAACCGTAGCGGAAATGTTGGTACAGCGAAAGGCTGACATCGAAGAACTGAAAGACCTTTTCGGTGACGAGTTCGTAGACTTCAATCTGGTTTTCTGTTCTTCCAATGGCAAGCCGATTGAGGGGCAGGTTATCAACCGTGCTTTCAATAAGCTGATTGAGGAGAAGGGACTGCCGAAAGTGGTTTTCCATAGTCTCCGACATTCCAGTATCACTTACAAGCTGAAGCTGAACGGCGGCGATATGAAATCCGTTCAAGGCGATTCCGGTCATGCACAGGTCAAGATGGTAGCGGATGTTTACTCCCATATCATCGACGATGACCGCAGACTGAACGCTGAAAGAATGGAAGCTGCGTTCTACTCAGGCAGACAGGCAACGCCTGAGCCGGTTCAACCAGCCGCAACGGAAAGCTCCGCTGATGATAAAGAACTTCTTCTGAAGCTTCTGCAAAATCCGGAAATGGCAGCACTCCTGAAGTCGCTGGCAAAAACATTATAGTAACTGCAAGGGCAGATCCTTTTACATAGCTACAATAGCTGTAAAAGGGTCTGCCCTTATTTTTTTGTTATGGAGGTCAACGAGTATGGATAGAATCTTTATGGACGAGTATTACGAGCATCTGAGAGCTGACAATATCGAGGCATTTTCCAAGGAAAGGAACGACGAATATGTTGGCAGAGCTGAGGAATACAAAGCAGCAAAGTCGGCATTGCTTGAAGGATTGGGACTTGAGCATTTGTTTGACCATAGCCATGAACTGACTCCGAAAGAGAAAGAAATATGGATGCTGTTCGATAGGGTTGATGTAGCAGAGCTTCTTGCAAGGGATGCTTTTGCCAAGGGTGCTTATATGCTCGGCGCTGAGGATAGAGAGATTATGCTGAAATAAAAAAAGACCTGCTTCGGCGGGTCTAAATTACATAGAATCATTGAGTCTGAAAAACCTTTGAAATTCTTAATAATTCTGGTTGAAAAATTCATTTTGAAATGATATATAAAACAGACTGAAATCTGTGTCTAAGGACACCCGCACCCTCACACGAGAATGAATAGGATTTCCTATCATTTCGCATCACGAGAAGTTACATAGTGACATTTACTTGCACTTGCAACGTCCACCAAAAATCGAAAGACTTGCTAATTTCGAGCCAATCGGACGGTGTAAAATCCCTCTGAATTAGCTATCACAGCGTAGTATCAGATGGGATTTGAAATGCTGAAAAACCTTGTATTTCCAAGCATTTTTAAGCATTAGATGCCACTTCCCGATGTCGTATCGGGTCTACTCCTAAGCGTTAGGCCGCTGGTTCGATTCCAGTCGGGGACACCATGATTGGGTGACAAAAAAGATGTCACCCAATTTTTTTCAGTATTCATGCGGGTTTGCGGGATTTTTGGAGCAAAATCCGAAAAACGGTTTTACCGTGGATGTCCAAACAGCAAACCGCAGCAAAATCCGTCAAAGCGGGGCTTCCGCCTGAAAATTCAGGCAGGAGGCCCCGCTTTTTTGCGTTTACCACCCTTTTTTCCCGTTGTCGGAAGTGTAGAAGTTTCCGGCAGTTTCATAGATAGATTGACGAATTCCCCAAAACGGGCCACTTTTAAGCCCTCAAGATACAAGGGGGTAGTGCGCCCTTTTTTAGAACCTCCCCGGCGGCTTGCCGGGGAGGTTTTTCGCAGCGATTCTTCGCTTTCCCCCTCTCTCACACTCTCACCCCCTAAATTACTTACCTGGCTGGGAAAGAACAGGATTCCCTCCAGTAAGCTTACTCAAAACCAGTAGCCCTTCCAAGTTTTCAACAACCGCCAAGAAAGGATGAGCAAAACCATGAACATCGGCATAGACCACGGCTATTACGCCATCAAAACCCGGCATTTTTCTTTCCCAGCCGGTATCGCTGTTTACAGCCATGAACCCTACACCCTGCAGAACACGCTGGAGTACGGCGGGAAGTTTTTCGTGTGCGGGACGGGCAGGCAGCCCATCCTGCGGAACAAGATGGAGAACGACAACTACTACCTGCTTACCCTTGCCGCTGTCGCCAAAGAGATCAAACAGCGCGGAGAAAAGGCTGAGTGTTCCGTAAACCTCGCAGCAGGGCTGCCTCTGGCCGGATTTGGCCGTGAGAAAAAGCCCTTCCGGGAATACCTTCTGCGTTCTTCCCAGCTGGCAGATGGCCTCCGTCCGGTGTGCTTCAAATTTGAGGGAATCCCCTACAAAGTAACCATCGAGGATGTGAAACTGTTCCCACAGGGGTATTCCGCCATCGCCATCCATCCTGAACTTATCCAAAACGAACCTTCTGTTCTGCTCATGGATATCGGCGGCTGGACGGTGGATCTCATGCGGCTGGACAACGGCGTGCCCAACGCTTCCACCTGCCGGAGTCTGGAACTTGGCATGATCCGGTGCATCGATGAAACGAAAGAACAGGTCCGCCGGGATGTAGGATTGTCCGTTACCGACGCGCAGGTGGAACGAGTGCTGGCAGGAAAGCCCTGCAGCATGGACGAGGACGCCCGAAGCATCATCCAAAAGCAGGGCCGCCTCTACACCGAACGGCTTCTCTCGGCAGCCATGGAATCGGGATTTGACCTGAAAGCCATCCCGGTAGTCATGCTGGGCGGGGGCGCGGCGGTGGTTAAAGGCAATGTGAGCGAACAGGACGGCCTGTGCCGGGTTTTTGCCCTGATAGACGATAAGGTAAACGCCGAAGGATTCGAGCGAATTTTGGGGCAGTTTTCGAGCGGTGTGAGCAAGGGATGAACAGGCCCCTATTCGGCTTCCGCCCCAACCTCCAGAATGAACGCCACCGCAGGGCATGGGAAATCCTGCAGGCTGTGCCGGACGGACAGAAAAACGCCTTTCTGGTGCAGGCGATTCTGGAGAGCGAAGAAAAGGAAATCTTTGAAGCTACCCTGCGGCGGGTGCTGCGGGAAGAATTGCAAGCTGTCCCTTCCCAGCCTGTGAAACAGCAGGAAGATGCCATCCCACAGGAAATGATGGGCTTCCTCGGTTCCCTGCTGGAAGAAGATTAACCCTGTTTAAAAACGAAAGGAACTGACTTATGAGAAAAGAAATCTACAAAATCAAAAACCCCAAGCACATTGTGTTTGGCGATCCCCTGTATTTCGAGGAATTCAAAGGGGCCGAGCTCAAACGCCTCACCGTGGATTACAAAACACCCAAATCCTTCGATGCGGCCCGGCTTGTCCTGCTGGAGCAGCCGAATGAGAAATACCCCGAATACACAGACCGGACGATGACGCTTTACCTTGCCCCAAGGCAGACCATAGACGTTTATGCCGATGAGAAGATCTACGCCTCCCAAAAAATAGACGGAAAATCCATCGGCGTGGATACCGCCCGCTATTACCTCAGCATTGACGGGCGGGACGATATAATCAAAACCGGCGCGGATGGCTGGTGGGGCAGCTTTGAGGAATACTACCGGGAAAACGGAAAAATCCGCATTTCAGACGCCGTTGTCCTGACGGTTGCAATACCGGAAGAACAGGATTTTAGCTGGATGAAGCAGATGGCCGGATATTTCTTTGAGGATATGCAGCCGGTCACCCCAAAAAAGCAAAAGAAAATGGAAGGGCCAAGCCGCTGAAAGCCCTCAACATAGCCCTTGTTGGTTGTGACGTTTGTTGAGCCTGCTTTGGCTGAAAGGTTGTTGCTCTTGGTGATAGCTTTATCAGGCGGGTTGCAGTATGCTTGTGTTGCCCGAAAGGGAAAGAAAAAACGAAGGAGCGACAGAGCATGGAAACCAAGGGAATTACCTGCAAAATCCCATTAGACCTGCACAATCGCGTCAGCGAGGAAATCAGGGAAACGGAAAGCACAATGAGCAAATTCATCGAAATGGTCATTATGGAACATTATGAGAAAGGGGCTGTCAAAGTCATGGAAAAAGGAAGAACATTAGCGTTTCAGGTGAGCGAGGAATTGTTCCAGAGGGTAAAGGAATACCTTGAAAACTACGAGAAAACCTACCACCGCCGCCTTACCCAAAAGGAATTTGTGATCAGCTTGATCGAACAGGCGCTGGAAGAAGCGGAAGAAGAATTCGAAGCCGCCAGAGCCGCCCAAGAGGAAGCACGGGCCAATCGGTTTAATCCTCTGACCGGATCATTTTATGGAGAAGCCGATGATACAGAAGCAGAAAATCCGGCAGAGAGTTCGGAAATCAACGATGGCGAGGATGACGAGGAAGAAGAAACCGAGCCTGCCGATGAATCCCCTGAAGATGAAGAAACCGCGCCGGATGACGATACCGTGGAAACCGGCGAAACCAATGAAAATGAAGAAGAAGCCTACGCATAAGGCAGCCAGCAACGGCCCGCAGGAAACTGCGGGCTGTTTTCATATAGATTGTATTCCACTGAGAGAAAGGGGCGATGTCCATTGATTATGTGTTAGCTTTTCATAAAACCTGAAAAGGAGCGTGATATAGAAAACCATACGATATATCGACCTGTTTTCCGGTATCGGCGGGTTCCGGGAAGGGCTCGCCCGTGCCGGAGGGTTTACCTGCATAGGCCATTGCGAGATCGACAAAAAAGCAAACCAAAGCTATGAAGCCCTGTTCGATACGAAAGGAGAGTGGTTCTGTGAAGATATCCGAAAAGCCGATCCAAAAGGAATGCCGGGCTTCGACCTGCTGTGCGGCGGATTTCCCTGCCAGTCTTTTTCGATTGCTGGACACCGTGGGGGATTCGACGATCCAAGAGGTACCCTGTTCTTTGAAATTGCCCGGCTGACTGCGGCAAAAAGACCTGCGTATCTGCTGCTTGAAAATGTTCCCGGACTGCTTAACCATGACGGGGGCCGGACGTTTGCGGCCATCCTCCATGCGCTGGACGGATTGGGGTATTTTGTGGAATGGCAGGTGCTTAACAGCAAAGATTTTGGAGTCCCCCAATCCCGAAAAAGGGTGTACCTTATCGGATATCTTGATAAGCGATGCCGGGGAAAAGTATTTCCTTTCACCGAAACAGCAGGCACGTCTCTTGTGCAAATCCACCCCGGCGCGCAGGGCGAACGAGTGTACTCCCCGGAAGGGGTAAGCTGTACCCTCGCGGCGCAGACAGGCGGCTTCGGCGGGAAAACCGGCTTGTACGAGGTGGGCCTGCCCATCAAGGAGAACACCAAAAAGGGATACAAAATGGCCTACCCCGGCGACAGCATCAATCTGGCCTATGCTCAACAGAACACCCGGCGTGGCAGGGTTGGACGAAAAATCGCCCATACCCTCACCACAAACAGCGACCAAGGTACCTTGGCGCCGCTCAAGCGTATCCGCCGCCTGACGCCAAGGGAATGCCTGCGCCTGCAGGGATGGACAGATGACCGGATTGACATTGTTTTGCCTCTCCAGTCCGACGCCCAGCTATACAAGCAGGCCGGAAACGGCGTAACCGTGAATGTGGTGGAAGCCATCGGGAAACGCCTTGCCGCCGCCCACCGGGAGGTGACCGCCATCGATTGATTTAAAGGACCAATACTTCGGCTGCGAGATTGAGATGACGGGGTTAACCCGCCAGAAAGCAGCGGAAGCGGTGGCTTCCCTGTTCGGCACCATGGCCCGTCAAACTCACGAATCCCGCACCTACGATCCGTGGGAGGTTATAGACAATGAGGGCAAAAAATGGCGGTTTGTCTACGACTCCAGCATCCATGGTTCCCAACGGATCGGGCGGCAGCAGCTTGCCATCAGTGACAGCGCCTACAAGGTGGAAATGAATTCCCCCAAACTGGAATACAGCGAAATGGGAAAGCTGCAGGAAGTTGTTCGCGCCCTGCGCCATGCGGGGGCTGTCGTGAACGGAAGCTGCGGGATGCACGTCCATGTGGACGCCTCCAAGCATACCCCGCAGAGTTTAAAAAACGCCCTCTCCATCATGTATTCCAAAGAGGACATCCTGTTCAAAGCCCTCAATGTCAATGAACACCGGGTGGAACGCTGGTGCCAGAAGGTGCGGGAACCTATGCTGGAAAAAATCCGCAAGCTGCCTACGAACACGACCATGGAACGCCTCAAGCGGGAATGGTACGGCGGGCGGGATGAAAGCTACGAGCATTACAACTGGACGAGGTATTACGCCCTGAACCTTCATTCGGTGTTCTATCGTGGCACCTTGGAATGGCGCTGTTTTGAAAGCACCCTCCACGCCGGTAAGGTTCGGGCGAATATCACGCTGGCGCTGGCGATCTCCGCACAGGCCATCAACCAGAGCAGAACCGTCATGCGGAAAACCGAGATCAGCGAAAACCCCGCCTTTACCTTCCGCACCTTCCTTTTGCGGCTGGGCCTTATCGGGCCGGAATACAAAAATGTGCGGGAACACTTGCTCTCAAACCTCCCCGGCGACCGGGCGTGGCGGTATGACAAAGCCCAATACCCCAGCCTGCAGAACCGCCGAAACCAAGAACGATAGAGGTGATGAAAACCAACGAAAAACTCTATTTTGCTTATGGAAGCAATATGAACCTAAACCAGATGGCGTTCCGCTGCCCGGACGCGGAAGTGGTAGATACCGTCCGCTTGGAAGGATACCGCCTCGCTTTCCGCACCAACGGCGGCGGGAATGGCGTTGCCACGGTTGTGCCGGAAGAAGGAAGCTGTGTGGATGGCGTCCTCTGGCGGATCTCCGAACGGGATGAACGGCATCTGGACCATTACGAGGGCTTTCCCTACCTGTACGGGAAAGAACCTGTTATGGTAATAGATCAGGATGGGGTAAGTCATGAAATCATGGCCTACACCATGAACAGCCCTTACAAGGACGTCCCTGCCATGCCCTCCAAAGCCTATCTGGAAGGAATCCTGAACGGCTGCAGGCAGAACGGGATTGAAACCGCCCCTGTTCTGGAAGCCGTCCGGCTCACTCAACAGGAACTGCCGAAGAAAGTTGTTCCGCAGAAAAAACACCACCGCCGGAAACACGGCGAAGAACGATAATCTGAACACCGGCCCCCGTGGGATGGAGAATTTTCACTCCATTCTGCGGGGGCCTTTTTGCATTTTACGAATAAGGAGAATTGTATGAAAAAACATCTAAAACGGCTGCTGTCTATGATGATGGCGGCGCTGCTCTGCCTTGGGATTTTTCCAAGCGGCGCCTTTGCCGCCTCCTACAATTACGACGGGTACATTTCCATGATCGACCATAACACCAGAGGCTATTCCCTCAGTTCCAATCTTCCCGCCCCGTTTGGCGGATACAGTTCCAATAAGTTCACCGAACTGCGGATCAACGACCTGAAAGCCTTCCGCACCGCCTACTGCATCCAGTTCAGCGTAGGCGTACACACGGGCGTCGGTTATGACCAGTCGGATGATTACGCTGCTTTTACCGCCGAGCAGAAATCCATGATCAACACCGCCCTGACCTTGGGGTACAACGTGGAAACCGGCACCAAGTACGGCGGCAGCGCCATCGACGAGTACATCGCCACCCAAATCCTCATCTGGCTGATTGCCCATGGGCAATTGGGGACCGGGTACGAAACGCAGATCGTCAATGAATTCACCGTCAACAGCCCCGCCGCGAAGCCGATCTTCTATCAGCTTCGGGAGAACGTCGTGAATTACCACACCATCCCGTCCTTTGCCACCGATGATCCCAGCGCGGTTGGGGCATACACCCATGACCTCAAATACAACGAGAGCAATGGGAAAAACGAAACCACACTGGTGGACGAGAACAATGTGCTGGGAAATTTCGCTGTCAGCTATCCGGGGGTGGATTTTTCCGTCAGCGGCAATGAACTGCACGTTTCCACCGATAAAAAGGAATTCGGCACCATTACCGCCGAAAAGCGGCTGCCCTCTTCTGTTCCCGGCGTGGTCACAGGCGGCACCAAATACTGGCTGCGGGACGAGTACCAGAACGTGGTCACCTTCGATGTGGAAGGCTCCGCCGAGCCGGTGAAATGCTACTTCTCCCTTGAAATCAAAGCAGGCGCCCTGCAGCTTGTGAAAACCTCTGAGGATGGAGAGGTTTCCGGCATTCCTTTCCACATCTCCGGCAACGGGATTGAGAAGGATGTGGTGACGGGGCCGGATGGCGCCATCAAGGTGGATAACCTTCAAGCCGGAAATTACACCGTAACCGAGAATGCCCCGGACAAATACGTCCAGCCCGAATCCCAGCAGGTAACCATCTACCCCGGCCAGACCTCCAGCGTCAGTTTTTCCAATATCCTGAAGAAGTTCACCGTGGAGATGCAGAAAAAGGATTCCGGCCATAACAAGCCGAGAAGCGCCGAATATGAAGCGCAGGGCGACGCTACCTTGGATGGCGCTGTGTACGGGATGTTCAAGGGGGAAACCCTGCTGGATACCTACACCACGGCGAACGGGGGCAAATTTACCACCAAGGAATACCCCTGCGGCCCGGATTACAGCATCCGTGAAATTTCCCCCAGCGAGGGATACCTGCTGGACGAAACTATCTATCCGGTAGGCGCGGAACCGGGCAATTTCACCTTGGAGAACAACAGCATCCCCATGACCGCCACAGAGGACGTCATCCTCGGCAGCATCGCCATCACCAAGCATACCGACCAGCCTGCCCTCCCGGATCAGGAAGAACCGGCCCCGCAGTCGGAAGCGCCTGTTGAGGAAAGCAATCCCGCAGAGAGCGCCCCGGCTGAAGATGTCCCGGTGGAAGAACCGGCAGAAAGCAATTCCATCGAGGAAGCGCCCGACTCCAGTTCTTCGGAAATCCCGGAATCCACCCCTGTGCCGGAAGATGCGGATGTTTCCTCCAGCCAGCCGGAAGAAAGCTTGGAATCCGAAACCCCGGCAGAGCCTGCCGAGGAACCGTCCTCTGAAAGCAGCCCCGCGCCGGAAAGCGAGCCGGTGCCTGCCCCAAGCGCGTTGTCTGTGCCGCAGCTTGTCCCTGCGGTTGCCAACCTTGCCTCCAAAGCCTCTGTTCTTCCTTTGTCTGCCGCAGCCTCCAGCGATGAGGTGCAGATCGAGCAGCCGGAGGAAGGTGCGGAGTTTCAGGTTTACCTTGCCAGCGCCGGAAGCTATGAGAACGCCAAAGAAAGCGAACGTGACCTGCTGACCACCGATTCCTATGGATTTGCCCAGTCGAAGGACCTTCCATACGGCCTGTACGTGGTGCATCAAACCGCAGGGGCTGAGGGGCAGAAATTTGTCCCCGACTTCTCTGTGTTCATTTCCGAACATGGCAAAACCTATTATTTCATCCTCAATAACCCCACCTTTACCTCCCTCATCCGTTTTGAGAAAAAGGATCTGGAAAGTGGCAAAATTATTCCTCTGGCGGGAACCGCTGTCAAAATCCGCAACGCCGATACCGGCGAGTGGGTGGTGCAGCATTTAAACTATCCCACCCCCATCGACATCGACACCTTCGTGACGGATTCCACAGGCGCCCTCATGCTACCGGAACCGCTTCCGTTTGGAAATTACGAGTTGTATGAACAGCAAAGTCCATGGGGATATGTTCTTGACAAAGAGCCGGTTCCCTTCGTGGTGGACGGTTCACAGGACGTTGTCACGGTTGAGAAATACAATGCCGTGCAGAAAGGAATCATCACCGTTTCCAAAGAGGGCGAAACATTCAGCCATGTGGCGGAAGCAGGCGGGATGTACCAGCCTCAGTATGAGGTGCAGGGGCAGCCGGGGGCTGTCTATGACATCACCGCATTGGAAGATGTTGTCACTCCGGATGGCACCGTCCACCTGAAAGCCGGTGAACTGGCCGCCACCCTCACCACAGGGAGCGATGGGACCGCCACATCGGAACCCTTGTATCTGGGCCACTACCAGATTTTGGAGCGTACCGCGCCGGATGGCATGGTAATTGATCCCGAACCCAAGGAAATCACCTTGTCCTACGCCGGGCAGGAAGTGGAGATCACCTTCGCCGATGTTGGCTTCTGCAACGAACGCCAGAAGGTGGAAATCAGCCTTCAGAAGCTGCTGGAACAGGACGAAACCTTTTCCATCGGCATGAACGAGGAATGGAAAAATATCACCTTCGGCCTGTTCGCCGCAGAGGAATTAACAGCCTCCGATGGTACCTCCATCCCGGCAGACGGGCTGCTGGAAACCACCGGCATTGACGAAAACGGCAATGCCATCTTTAAAACAGACGTACCATGCGGGGCTTCCCTGTATGTAAAGGAAATCGGTACAGACGATCACTACATTTTGAGCGATGAGAAATACCCGGTGGCATTTGAATACGCCGGGCAGGATGTGGCCAAGGTGCAGATTCAGGCCAACGATGGAGAAGCCATTGAAAACACCTTAAAGCGCGGCAAGGTTTCCGGCTGGAAGGTGGATCAGGATGGCTTTGAACTGGCGGGCGCGAAAATCGGCCTGTTCCGTTTCGACGAAACCGAATTCACCGAGGAAACCGCACTCATGGTTACCGAGAGCAATGAGATCGGGTACTTTGAATTTGACAAGGTACCGGTTGGAAATTGGCTGGTTCGGGAAATCGCGCCTCCGGCAGCTTTCGTTTTGACGGAAGAAACCTTCCCGGTAGAGGTCACCGAGGACGGGCAGACCATTGAAATCACCATCGAAAACCAGATCATCAAGGGTACCGCCGAAACCACCAAGGTGGACGCCGACTTCCCGGAAAACAAGCTGTCCGGGGCTGTCTTTGAGATTTACGCCGATGTGGACAACAACGGGGAATTCGACGCGGAGATCGACCAGCTGGCAGGTGAAATGGCCGAAACCGAACCGGGCCTCTATCAGATGAAGGACCTCGTGTACGGGAACTACTTCCTGCATGAGAAGGAAAGCCCGGAATTTTTCGAGAAGGATGATGGATATTACCCCTTCTCCATCACGGAAAATGAAGCGGTGGTTCGGATTGAAACCGAAGCTGGCGTGGGCTTCCTCAACAAAGCGCAGACTGGCGGATTGAAGATAGTAAAAACTGCCGACGACGACAAAATCGAGGGCCGCACCTTCAAAATCAGCGGCGCCGACTTCATGGGTAACCCCTATGAGCAGGAATTCCAGACCGATGAGAACGGCGAAATCAACGTCGAGCTTCGTGTGGGCGAATACACCGTATCCGAAGTAGCTGGCGAGGACGCCAAAAAGTACATCCTGCCGGATGACCAGACCGTAGAAATCAAGGCGGGAGAAACCACAACCGTCAAGATGCACAACAAGCTGGTGCCGGAAGTGCCTACCGTACCGCAGACCGGCGATAAGCCGTGGATGCCAGCCCTGCTCGGCGCGCTTGCCCTGTTCGCGGCCCTGTCCGGCGGCGCTTTGCTCTTCCTGCACCATACCGGCAAGAAGCGGAAAGCTGCCGGTGGCAGCGATGAGGATCAGGGCGCAGAAGAATGAAAACCTTTTTAAAAGGGTTTTGCATCGGCCTTTTGTCCCTGAGCCTTTTGGGGCTTCTCTGGTTCTTAGTAATCCAGCCGGGGCTGACCAATAAAGAAGCGCAGGATTTGAAGGAAGAATACGCGCAGCCCCTCCCCGGAGAACCCTCCGGGGAGCTACCGGCTGGGAAAGAACAGGCCGCCTCCCTTGTAAACCTCTCCGCCCTGCAAGCCGAATACCCGGATATCAAGGGCTGGATTTCCATCCCCGGCACCTGTGTGGATTACCCTGTTCTGCAGAGCAGCACCGATGAACCTGAATACTATTTGCGGCACACCTACAAGGGCGAGCATCGCACTGCCGGAAGCATCTTTTTTCAATGGGACTGTTCCCCGGAAAGCAAAAACCTTGTAGTCTACGGGCACAACATGAGCGACGGGACCATGTTCGCTGTTCTACAAAAGATGGCGGACGAAGCCTTCCGAAAGGAGCATCCCCAAATCCTCCTGCAGACCAGCGATGGGCTGCGGGAATACCGCATTGCGGCTGTGCTGAAAACCGATATCCAAAAGCTCCCCTTTAACCGCACCGGATTTGCGGACGATGCGGATTTCCTGTCTTTTCAGAAGGATCTCTTCGCGCAGTCGCTTTACAAACCCGAAACCATCCCCGGCGTGGACTGCCGCCTGCTGACGCTTGTCACCTGTTCCTATGAGTGGGAAAGCGCCCGCACGGTAGTTGTCGCCGCAGAAGTGAGGTGAGAATCGACCTATGGAACCAAAAGCCATTATTTTGATTGTCTTATGCGCTGTCATTTTGGGCGGCCTCATATTCCTGCATATCCGTAACCGCAGGAAGAAATAGCCCCGCCGAAAGTTTTCAATGTAGCCAAACAATCGCAAAAATGTCTTATCCTGTGCCGCGGATTTTTCAGATATACTGTGGTTGCCTCGAAAAGCAAATACTACATAAAGGAGAATTTGTATGAATGTGCAGGAAAAGATGACCATGCTCAAGTGCTATGCTTACCAGAAACGGGAAAGCCAAGGCATGGAGGGAAAAGAAGCCGGAATGCTGGAGGATTGGATTAACGAGGAAGCCTTGGCCGGAGAAGTCACCCCGGAGGAAATCGACCAAGCCTGCCGCCTGTCGGAATATGAGATCATGTACTTTAACGACGAACCCTTTATTGTGCCGCCGGAATCACGGGAAGAAATCCTCCAATGGCTGCAGGACTTAACGCAGAGCAGCAAGCTGGCGGAAGAAACCAAAGAACGCATTTCCAAAGCCTACCGGCTTTTAAGCGGAGAATGGAAAAAATCAGCATAGAACCTGTTCAAAATTCAACCGGGCGGGGGCCGTAAGGCGCTCCGCCCATATTTTTTATTGCATCGGAGGGATTGATTGAAGAAAACCGGATTGTTAGACCTTTTAGCCGAACAGCACCGCACCTTTATCTCCAACCTGCGCCTGCAGCCGGAGCTCAAGTGGGCGGCCCTTGGCGATTTGTACCGCATGGAGAATAAAGAACAGTATCCCTTAAAGGAATGGGAAGAAGCCGTGTCCTACCTGTTGGGCTGCGAGGTGCGCTTTAACAATTACGAAGAAATCGGGAAAAGCCTCAAGCCCTTTTCCCTGCAAGTGAGGTAAACGAAAGCAATGCTGAGTATACGCCCGATTTCCATTAAAGATGCACAGGCGTTTGTGAAGCAATACCACCGGCACAACATTCCCCCTGTTGGTGGAAAATTTGCAATAGCCTGCTGTAACGACTCAAAACGAATATGCGGCGTTGCGATATGCGGCAGACCGGTTGCAAGAAGCTATGACAACGGGATAACCTTGGAAATCTATCGAAACTGTACGGATGGAACGAGAAATGCTTGCAGCAAGCTATATGGCGCATGTTTAAGGATTGCCAAGTGCATGGGCTATCGAAGGGTTATCACATATAGCTTGAAATCAGAAAATGGAGCAAGCCTGCGGGCCACCAATTTCATACTGGAAGGAACAGCCGGTGGGCTCTCATGGACTGGAAAGCGCCATCGCAGCTATTACGTTTCTCCAGAGGAACTGAAAAATCGCTGGGCTGTATATTTATAAGAAGATAAAGGAGAATGCCATGAACCAATTCTATACCGCCGAATCTGTTACGGAAGGGCATCCGGATAAGCTGTGCGACATCATCGCGGACAGTGTATTGGACGAATGCCTTTCCCACGACGCCCTTTCCCGTGTGGCCTGCGAAGTGCTGGCCACCAAAGGGCAGATCATCGTGGCTGGGGAAATCACCAGCCTGTTTGAGCCGCAAATCCCTGCCATCGCCCGTTCTGTTCTTCAAAAGGCAGGGTATGATCCGGCACGATACGCCATCCAGTGCCTCGTCCATAAGCAAAGCCCGGATATCGCCGCAGGGGTGGACTGTTCGTTAGAGCGCAGAAGAAATCTCAGTGAAAATCGCCACTCCCTGCAGCTGGGGGCCGGAGATCAGGGCGTGATGGTGGGCTACGCCTGTTCGGAAACCCCGCAGAGAATGCCTCTGCCGGTGGTTTTGGCCCACCGCCTTGCCAGCGCCCTCGCCGCCGCCCGGAAAACCGGGATGATACGGGGCCTGCGCCCGGATGGGAAAGCACAGGTCACTGTGGAATACGGCGAGGATGGAAAACCCCTGCGGCTGGATACTGTCGTCCTTTCGGCCCAGCACAGCCCGGAGAAGCCCGTGGATGAACTTTGCTGGGAACTCACCGATAAGGTGCTGGTTCCGGCGCTGCAGGTCCTGCCCCCGGATGAGGACACGAAAATCCTTCTGAACCCTTCCGGGCGGTTTGTTTTGGGCGGCCCGGAAGCCGATACCGGCCTCACCGGGCGAAAGCTCATGGTGGACAGCTACGGCGTGTTCGCCCCGCACGGCGGCGGCGCGTTTTCCGGCAAAGATCCCACCAAGGTGGACCGTTCCGGGGCATACATGGCCCGGTACATCGCCAAAAACCTTGTGGCGGCGGGCTTGTGCGAAAAATGCCAGGTCACGCTGGCCTATGCCATCGGGAAAGCCGAGCCGGTCATGGTGGAGGTGGATACCTTCGGCACCGGTACGGTCTGCGCCGACGATTGTCTGGCGGAAGCGGCGCGGTTTGTGTTCGGCTTAACGCCTGCGGAGATCATCGCCCAGCTTGACCTTTTAACGCCAAGATACACACAGACAGCCGCCTATGGGCATTTCGGCAGATTGGAGTTTCCATGGGAGCACACCGATCAGGCGAAAATCCTGCGGGCGGCTGTCATTTAACTGGAAAGGAGCATCCCCATGCCCGGAGTAAGCGAAGAACAAATTGCCGCCGCCCGACAAATGACCGCCATTGAATTTTTACGGCGGTACCGGCCCGGAGAACTGGTCAAAACCGACAGCCGGGGCGAATTCCAGCTGAGAGCGCACGACAGCTTCAAAATCAACGAAGAAACCAGCTTCTGGCATTGGAAAAGCCGGGATATCGGCGGCAAATCCGCCCTCGATTATCTCGTTACGGTGGAAGGGGTAAAGTTTGTGGACGCGGTGCTGGCCCTCTGTGAAGAAAACCCCAGCTATATCCCACCCCCTTCCCAGCCGGAGCAGGAAAAAGAATTCGCCCTGCCTCCGGCAGCGGCAAACAACCGCAGGGTGTTCGCTTACCTCCTGAAGCGCGGGATCAGCCGCAAGGTCATCGAAGCCTGCGTCCGGGCGGGGATTCTCTATGAGAGCGCCGACTACCACAACGCCGTGTTCGTTGGGAAGGATGAAACCGGCACGGCCCGGTACGCCTTCCTGCGTGGCACCTATACCAAAGGAAAGCCTTTCAAGGCGGAGGTATCCGGCAGCGAAAAACAATACTGCTTCTGCCTTCCGCCCAAGGGAAAAACCAACCGGCTGGCGGTTTATGAAGCAGCCATCGAAACCCTCGCCCATCTGACGCTGGAAGGGACTGCGGATAAGTGGCGGCTGTCCCTTGGCGGGATCAGCGCCCCGAAAGAAGGAGAACCGGCACGCTCCTTTTCCTTCAAAAATCCGCTTGCGTTGGAATCATTCCTCAAGAGGCACCCTGAAATTGAGGAAATCGAAATCTGCACAAACAACGACTTCGCCGGGCGCTGGGCGGCTGAACACTTGGAAAAAGCCTATCAGGGCAAGTACCGCATGGTGAAGAACCTGCCGGAAAAAGAGGGCTGCGATTACGCCGACCTGACAAAAGAACGATACGAGAAGCAGGCCGCCCGCCAGAGGGCGGCCTGTTCCCGTTAGGAAGGAGATGAGGACATCGACGAAAAAGAAATCACGCTGAAACTCTATTCCCCGCTGACCGGGGATTTTTACAAAAACGACGTGGATGAATACGGCTGGAACAATGGTGTGACAGATTATCCCACTCTGTTTTCCGGCGTCGATATGGTCTGCTACGAGAACAACATTCAGGAAGCGATAGATCAGCGCGGCAGCGGCGATGGCGGAAACCTAATGTTGTCCTACTTTGACGAGGAAGATATTTCCAGCTTCAAGGAAAAGGTATTGAGCGCCATCCCCTCGGTGGAAATCCGGGGTGATGAGCTGAAGGGCTGCACCACGGTTCGTCTGAAGGAACCTCTCACAGAAGCGGAAATGCAGGATTTGCAGGGTTATCTCAAGGGCCAGTTTTGCGATGGCTGGGGCGAGGACTTCCAGCAGCAGGAAATCCAAACCTGCGACGGAATGCTGTACGTCTTTTTTGCGAATGAACCTTTCGACTTTGAAGTGGAACAGGTACAAAACATAAAAGCAGCCAAAGAACAGCCCGTTCCCCAGCGCCCGAAAATGAAGCTGGTGGGCATGGACGGAAATATCTTCGCTATTCTTGGCAGGGCTTCCCAGCTTCTCAGAAAAAATGGGCAGGCAGATCAGGCCAAAGAGATGAGGAATCGTGTGTATCAATCCGGAAATTATTACAAAGCGCTGAACATTATCAGCGAATATGTGGAAACGGAATTGTCAGAAAAAGTGCCGCCCAAACAGAAAAAACGCTCCGACCGGGAGCGATAAGCAAATAAGGAAAGGAAGATGCCTCTGAACGAAACGAAAGAACTGTCTCAAATTGTTGATGAAACCATTCTGCCTATGGAACACAGCGGCGGGGATGGCTGGAGCATCCTGCATGGGGACACCCTGCAGATCATCCGTGCCTTTAAGCCGCAGGTGTTCGACGCCCTCATCACCGATCCGCCCTATGCTTCGGGCGGCTGGAAGCCCTCGGAGAAAAACCGCACCACCAACCAGAAATACAGCAGCATGGATCCGAAGAACGCCCTGCCGGATTTTGACGGGGATAACCGGGACCAGCGAAGCTGGACGCGATGGATGGCGGAATGGCTTTCTGACGCCCGGAAAGCCTGCAGGCCGGGAGCGCCGGTCTGCCTGTTCATCGACTGGCGGCAGTATCCGTCTATCACCGACGCTCTCCAATGGGCCGGATGGATCTGGCGCGGTTCGGTGGTTTGGGATAAGATGACTTCCCGCCCGCAAAAAGGCCGTTTCCGCCAGCAGAGCGAATATATAGTGTGGGGCAGCAACGGACCCATGCCGGTGAACCGCCCTGTGGGATGCCTTCCGGGAGTATTCCGCTATGCCAACCCGCAGAACCGTACCCATGTCACCGAGAAACCCCTGCAGCTTATGCGGGATTTGGTGAAAATCTGCGTGCCGGGCGGGCGCATCCTCGATCCTTTCTGCGGGGCCGGGACCACCGTTCTCGCCGCCAAGCTGGAAGGATATGAAGCTGTGGGCATTGAGGTTACCGACGCCTACTACAAATTGGGTTCCGACCGGGTGCGCTTCGCTTTGGAAGCCCACACCGAAGCGGAAGAAACCGCCAGATAATCCGTTGGTTGTCCACGTGGATGACCAACAGAAAACCAAACGGCAGGCTGGACATCCACATGGACAACCAACCTGCCGCTGCCATTTTATCAGATATATATATGAAGGAAAGGAAAATGATCATGGAAAAAGCATTTGCCTACATTTGCGCCGCCTCCGACGCCGCGCCCCGTCTGCTCAAACGCTACTGCCGCAAGGTTTATGAGCTGGGATATGTCCCCATCTGCCCGAAACTGAGTGAAGCGCAGTACCTCCAGCCGGACAATGCCGATGAAAAAAAAGATTTCCACAGCATCGCCCGTCAGAAGCTGGGCCGGTGTCGTATGCTGGTGGTGTGCGGGAATGAAATCAGCCACAGTATGTCTGCTGAAATTGGAGCCGCTGAAAAGCGAAATCTCATCTGCACCACCCTTGACGGCCTTGCCAAAATCAAGGAAGCGGATGAGAACGGCGGCCTCTAAATCAGCGGCGTTTTTTCTTTTCCAGCCGGTGACTGGTTTTGCAAGCATAGCCTTTGGATATCCAAAGGCATTTTGGGGAGCGCCCCAAACCCCCGCTGAACTGCACCGGCTGATTTTGTTCAAGAAATGAGAGGTGAAGATACTGAGAGAAAAGCAATACGCCGCGTTCGCGGCAAACGCCAAAACACTGGACAGCCTGCGCCGGAACGAGGTAAGCTACGTCCCCGGCGTTTTTGAGGTGGCGAAGGTTATCATTCTGAGCAAAGAAGATTTTGAAAAACTCTCGGAGGACGTCTCCCCGGAATACCCCTTCTTCAAGGATAACCGGGAACTCATGAGCGCCGATCCGGGCGGCCTGTTCCGCTGCCTCATGGTGCGGGCCGAAGGGAAAAAAGAAAATATGCTGATCGCCCAAGGACGCGACACCCTGTACCTTGGCTATGGCAGGGATTACCGCAGCGTCAATCTGCAAGGGGTGCCGGAGGAACGCATCGCCTTGGAGGAACCAAAAGCCTATCAGGAACGTGCCGTGTTTTACTATCGGCCTCGCCATATTGATGATATTAACGGACAAAACTCCATGGAGCTTGTGCAGCCACGGGAAAGCAACTTCCATGTGGAACAGGTAACCATTTTGACCGATGAGCAGTACCGATACTTTCAGAAAAACGGTTTTATGAACAGCCAGCTTTTCCTGTTTTCCTATAGGGATAAGATGTGGCTCGATCCCGGCGAACTTTGCTGGCATTGCATACTGGTCAAGGGCGAAACCAGCAAAGATGGCATTCTGATCGAAGCGGAAGGATACGATTACACCCGGTATGCGGCTTTTGTGCCGGATTGCGGGAAACTGCGCCTGCGGGACGTCCCTGTCCATTATGAATTTCCAGCCAGTGCGCCTCAGAAAAAAAGCAGAAGAAGATATGGGCTGGAACGCTGATACGGAAGGAGTCCCTATGAGAAAACGAAACCACATCATCCCTCTTCACCTGAACAAAAAGGAACTGGCCCATTTGGAAGCGCAGGTGAAAACAAGCGGCCTGCCCCGTGAGGAATTCCTCCGCACCCTCATCATGGGGGCCGAACTGCGTGCGAAACCCTGTGAACATCATGCCGATTTGCTTCACAAGGTGGCGGGGTTGTGTAACAACGCCAACCAGCTTGCCAAGGTCGCCAATACCTATGGCGAAGCCAGCCAGCAGGATATCGAGGAAATGACGAAACTTGCCCGTCAGGTTTGGGAAGAAGTAAAGGAGAACTGGTAGCCAACCTGCGGTTGGATGCAATTCGCGCACACAGCCAAGACATGAACCAGCCTAAGCTGCCCGCGCCCAAGAAAGGAGAAAACCGCTATTGCCTACACCAGCGTGATCCCCGTCCACCGCCTCGATAACGCCATCGACTATACCCTCGACGAGAAGAAATGTTCCCGCAGGGAAAACGAGGAATCGCTGGAGGGGGAAATCGATAAGGCGCTCAACAAAGACAAAACCGAGCAGGATCTGTTCCAGTCCGCCCTCGGCTGCACCTGTGAAACGGCTTTTCAAGATATGTGCCGCGTCAAGGAAATGTGGCATAAGGAAGAAGGAGTGCAGGGCTTCCATCTGGTGCAAAGCTTTGCCGCTGGAGAGGTTTCCCCGGAACTGGCCCATCAGGTCGGGCTGGAATTTTCCGAACGACTTCTCGGCGGGAACTTTCAGGCGGTGGTCAGCACCCATCTCAATACCAAATGCATTCACAACCACATCGTCTGGAACTCCGTGTCCATGAAAAACGGCAGGAAATACCGCAGCAATGAAAGAACCTATGTCACCGAGGTGCGGCAGATTTCCGACGAACTGTGCAGAAAGCATGGCCTCTCCATTATCCATACGGAGAAATCAGAACGGGTGGCCCGCCCCTATGCCCAGTGGCTGGCCGAGCAAAACGGAGCGCCTACATGGAAAACGCCCATCCAGCAGGACCTCAATGCGGCGGCTGCCGCTTCCCTTACATGGAAACAGTTCCTGCGGAAGCTGGAGCAGCAGGGCTATGCCTTTCGGTTTGACCGCAAATACCCCACGCTGATCCTGCCGGGCAACGGGCGCACCGTCCGCTTTAAGACCTTGGGCAAGCAGTACACCCCGGAGGCCCTCCAGCGCCGCATCCTCTACCCCAAGCCTCCCCGCCGGGCTGGGAAAGAACAGCCGCCAGCCAACCGCTTCCTTCTCTTTCTTGGGGAAACACAGCCCCGTGGGCTTTCCGGCCTGCGGGCGCTCTACTATTCCTATCTCTACAAAATGGGGGCGCTGCCGAAAAAACCCCGGTACCCAAGCTACGCTGTGCGGGAGGATATCCGCAGGCTGGATCAGCGGATCGAACAGGCGGAATTCATCTTCAAAAACCACATAGAGGACCGGGGCCAGCTTGCCGCCCTCCGGCAGAAAGCGGAAGATGAAATCGCTGTCCTCATAAAGCAGCGCCAGAAGCTCTATCGCTATGAACCGGGCTCTCCGCAGATCGGCGTCCTCACAGAGCAGCTCCAAAAACTGCGCCACACCGCCAAGCTGTGCCGGAACATCGAAACCCATTCCATTGAGATGGAACAACGCCTGCAGGCGGCACGGCTGGAAGAACAGCAACGCAAGGAACAGCAGGCAAAAGAAAAACAGAAAAAGCAATCCCGAAATCAAGAAAAACAAAGGAGATGATTATTTGAACCAACTGCCTATAAAACCAGACACAAACGCTAATGTAACATGGAGCGATGAAAGGAAGGTGAATTGACTGAACTACGGAAGCGATCCAGCCGGCCAGATCGTTCGATTTACCCTTGAGGGCACGGAAATGGCTCTCAAGCTGTCGGGCGCGGCGGCAAAAAACTTTGCGCTGTTTGTCTATGCCGTACTGAAGGATCAGAAGAAAACCCACGGCAAGACAAGGCTTGTGCGGATGCTCAGGGAACAGCGCCCGTTCAAATTCTTTAACGTCCCCACGGAAAACATGAAGGAATTCGCCACAGAAGCCAAAACCCACGGTCTTTTGTATGTTCCCATTCGGAACAAGCAAAAGGCGGACCGCATTGAAGTGGTGGTGTTCGCGGACGACGCCTCCAAGGTCCAGCGCATTTTCGACAACCTCGGCCTCGACGCGGTTAAGGCGCAGGCTGGCGAAGCCACCATCGCAAACGTACAGGAGCAGGAAAAACAGGCTCCTGCAGCCCCGGCCCCCGGCAAGACGGAAACCGTCAAAACCGAACAGGGCGAAGTGGAATTTGAAGTGGGCGGCTTTGAGGACGATTTCAATATCGGCCCGCCTCAGCAGGACGCCGCCGAAAATTTTACTTCTGGCCGGGAGAAGGAAGCCGGGGAACCGGCGGAAAGGAATCCGTCCGCGCCTTCCTCGCCCAGCAAAAGCTCTTCGCCCAACTCAATAAACCCTAAAGAGCCGGAGCATAAGCCCTCGGTAAAACAGCAACTGCAGGAAATCCGGCAGGAGCAGGCAGAGAAAAAGGCGTCCAAATCCAAACAGCAGGAGCGCCAGCATCCCACCCCCGGCCATGCCAAACAGAAGAAAAAGAAAAAACAGAAAGGAAGGTAATGCCCTATCGACTTATCCAGTTTAATCGGCAAAAAGCAGGAGCCGCAGCCCCAGCAGCCGGAACAGCAGTACACCAAGGAAGAATACGCCGCCATGAAGCAGGCCGAGCGTGAGGAAGCCTGGTCGAGAGTCAACGCGCAGGCCGAGTTGGTGTTCAGGGATGACGAATCCATGAAAGGCTTTTTGAATTTCATGGCGGGATGTACGCCTCAAAGCACTCGAAACCTTCTCATCCTTTACGAACAGAACCACGAAATCACCCATCCCCGCACCTTCGATAAATGGAAGGAAGCCGGACGCTCCATCCGTTCCGGCGAGAAAGGATACACCTTCTTTGCCGAACAGGAATACACCAAAGAGGACGGTACCATAGGGAACGGCTATACCATTGCCAAAGCCTACGATATTTCCCAAACCAGAGGCCCCCAGCCTCTGCCCCCGCAGAAGCATCTGCCGGAGGAAATCATCGCCGCCATGGTAGAAAACAGCCCTGTTCCGCTTGCCATTTCCGACCAGCTTCCCCAAGGGGTGCAGGCGCAGTATGTGCCGAAACAGCATACCATTTTTGTCCGCAACGGGATGGACGAAACCGCAACCATCTGCGCCATCGCCCGTGAGCAAGCCCATGCCAGCTTCGATGCGGTGGGCAGCGGTTACTACCGGCAGGCGTATGCGGCCCAAGCCTACTGCGCGGCCTATGTAACGGCGCAGAAATTCGGACTTGATACCTCAGTGTTTCAGTTTGATAAGGTGTGTCACAGCTGCGCCCAGCTGACGCCGGAAGAAAAGCGCGGCTTTATAGGCGACGTCAAACGGGCGGCCTATTCCATCAACCGGGATATCCAGCGCAGTTTCCGGGATTTGGAGCAGGCCATCCAGCCGGATGAGTTCTCCGTCGCAGCGCCCAAGCCCGCCAAGGCTTCCAAAGCCAAGGCGGAGAAAGAACCTGAACGATGAGAAAGCGTACCGCCGGGAGTTTTCCGTTTGTTTTCTTTTGTCCGGTAGCTTTCCGCCAGCCGTTGTGGTATGGTGGTTGTGAAAAAAGAGAAAGGAAGGGATCGCCATGACAAAGCAGCGGCTGGTGAAAATGACCGGCGGGGACCAAAACATACTGGTCAAAGCGCTTCGCGGCGCGCAGGAATCGGTTGGGCCGGAACTGTCCGGCAGGCTGCAGGCCCTTATTGACAAAGCCCTCGCCGCGCCAAAGCGCAGGCTGTACCTGAGCGATGAGGAATACCAGTACGCCGCGCTGTCCCTAAACAGGATGCGGAACGACTATCTGGCGGCGGAACGAAGCTGCGGCGGAATTGACCGCCTCCTCATCAAACTGATGCAGGCAAAATATAGGTGTGCGCCTGTCCGATAAATATATCTGATACCCCCGGAACCCATGGGAGAACATTCCCACAGGTTCCGGGGGATTTTTTTGTTTTTTTATGGAAAGGAAGGATGATCGAGAAAACCACAAAATACGTTGTTTCTCTATCAGGCAGTAAAGAAAGGGCGGGTGTCTCTTCGACGGAATAACGGCAAGAAAAAATCCATGGTGGGTGTGGCTTCTGCCTCTGCCCATCGTCTGGTGGCTGGCCCTTTTGACAGCCGGAAGCTGGAGCGAAGGGATGAACCTTGTGGATCTGCTGGGGAAGCTCTCAGCCGCCATGAACCATCCCTTTTCTGTTCATTGGACGGGATATTCCGCCCAGTGCCTGTTGTTTTTCACGTTAGGGTATGGGATCGCTGCCCTTGTGATCGTTTCCAGCCGGAAGAATACCCGCAGGGGCGTGGAGCACGGCTCCGCCAAGTGGGGCGATGTGTTCCAGATCGCCAAGAAATACCGGGATAAGAAGAACCCCAAACAAAACCTCATCTTAACCCAGCATTTCCAGATGGGGATGGATGGCCACAAACACAAGCGCAACACCAACGTGCTGGTCATCGGCGGCTCCGGCGCTGGAAAAAGCCGTTCCTATGCCATCCCCAACGCATTAAACTGCGGGAACTGTTCGCTGGTCATCTGCGATCCAAAATCCGAAATCCTGCGGAAAACAGGCGGGGCGCTGAAAGCCAACGGGTATGAAGTGCGGGTATTTGACCTGTTAAACCCCGACGCTTCCTTCTGCTACAACCCTCTTGCCTATGTGCGGGACGATAAGGATGTGCTGCGCCTGATTGAAACTTTGATTCAGAGTACCACCCCGCCCGGAGCGCAGAGCGCCGATCCCTTCTGGCAGAAATCCGAAACCGCGCTTTTACAAGCCCTCGTCCTGTACCTCATGCACGAAGCGCCGCCGGAAGAACAGAACTTCGCCATGGTCATGGAAATGCTGGCGGCAGCGGAGGTGCGGGAGGAAGATGAGGAATACGAGTCCCCCTTGGATATCCTGTTTGCCCGTTTGGAAATGCGGAAACCGGAAAGCATCGCCGTGAAGCAGTACCATGTCTTTAAGATGGGGGCCGGAAAAACTTTGAAATCCATTTTAATTAGTGTTGGAGTCCGGCTGTCCGCTTTCAACCTGCCGCAGATCGCAAGGCTGACCTATACCGACGATCTCCATCTGGAGGAAATGGGCGAGAAAAAAGTAGCCCTGTTCTGCTGCATTCCCGACAGCGATAAATCCCTCAATTACCTTGTGGGGATGATTTACGGGCAGCTCATCCAAACCCTCTACTTTGTAGCCGACCGGAAATACAAGGGCAGGCTGCCGGTGCCGGTCCATCTGCTGATTGACGAGGCCCCCAACATCGCCCTGCCCACGGATAACTTCCTGCCATGGCTCTCCACCATGCGGAGCCGCAACATCTTCTGCAGCTACATCGCGCAGAATATGGCGCAGATCAAGGCGCTGTTCAAGGAGCAGTGGGAATCGCTGGCGGGCCTGTGCGATGAGTTTCTGTATTTAGGCGGCAACGAAAAGGAAACCCACAAATACGTTTCCGAACTCATGGGCAAGGAAACATTGGATACGAACACCTATGGCCGGAGCCGGGGACGAAGCGGCAGCTTCAGCGTGAACGACCAGCAGACGGGCCGGGAACTCTTAACCCCGGACGAGGTACGAATGCTGGACAACCGCAAAGCTATTCTTTTTGTCCGTGGGGAACGCCCCATGATGGACGATAAGTATGACCTCATGCGCCACCCCAATATCCGGCTGACCGAAGATGGCGGCGCCGCGCCCTATGATTACACGCAGGCAAAGGACGCCGCTGACGATATCGACTATTCCCCGGAGCAGTACGACGATTTTGAACTGCTGGAGCCGGAGGATTTTCTAAAACCATAACAATACACTTTGAACTGGAGGAATGCTTCTGAAGAAAACCCTGAATCGCTTTGTTTTGAAGAAAAATCCCAAGAAGAACAAAAAGCCTGCAAACGCTTTGCCCCTCGGCAGAAAGGGGCGGCTCGGCTTTTCCGTCTACGCAGCCGCGGTGCTGTGCTTCTGCTGCCTTTCCATCCCGGCCTTCGCCGCCAGCGATCCGCTGGGCGTGGTGAACAACCTGTCCGACTTTATCTTTTCCCTGATCCGCGCCATCGGCCTCATCCTTTTGGGCTGGGGCGTGGTGCAGGTCGGCCTCTCCTTCCAGAGCCACGATCCCTCCCAGCGTTCGCAGGGTTTCCTCACCCTGGCGGGCGGCCTCGTGATTACCTTTGCCAAGGAAATCCTCGACCTCATCACCGCCTGAAATCCCTTTCCCAGCCGGGGCATCCGAAAGGGTGCCCCATATATTTTTCAGATAGGAGGTGACCAGCCGGAAACTGGATTATTGATAACTTGAATTCGGCGCTGGAAACATGGAACGACAAGCTGGCTGAAATCTGGACGCTGCTTACCCAAGATCCCGCAACCTTTAAAGGCGGCGGGATCTGGCAGGTCATGCTGGACATCAACGGGGCCCTGAAAGCCATTGGGTACGGCCTGCTGGTTTTGTTTTTCGCGGTGGGCGTCGTCAAAACCTGTTCGAGCCTTGCCGACCTGAAGCGCCCGGAAGCGGCGTTTAAAATGTTCATCCGTTTTGTGCTGGCAAAGGCGGCAGTGGGATACGGCCTCGACCTCATGCTGGCCGTTTTCAAAATCATTCAGGGGATGGTTTCCACCATCATCACCCAATCCGGCCTGTCGGGAAGCAGCGGTACCACGCTTCCGCAGGAAATCATCGACAAAATCAACAACGTGGGCTTTTGGGACAGCATCCCCCTGTGGGCGGTCACCCTGCTGGGCGGCCTGTTCATCACGGTGCTGTCCTTCATCATGATTTTAACCGTCTATTCCCGGATGTTTAAACTCTATATGTACACGGCTATCGCGCCCATCCCCATGTCCACGTTCGCCGGGGAACCCACCAGCAATGTGGGGAAAAACTTCCTGCGTTCCTATGCCGGAGTATGCCTTGAAGGGGCCATCATCGCGCTGGCCTGCATTATCTTCTCGGTTATGGCCGCCAGCCCGCCTGCGGTTGATCCCAACGTTTCAGCCGTTACCGCCGTGTGGAGCTACGTGGGCGAGTTAATCTTTAACTTGCTTGTCTTGGTTGGAGCCGTGCGGATGAGCGACAGGATCGTCAAAGAATTATTGGGGCTGTAGGCCCAAAAAGGAGTGAAGCGATATCGAAGTAAAAGTACCAAAGGAAATCCGGGACTATCAGGAGTCCATCTTTTTCGGGCTCTCCACCCGGCAGTTTATCTGCTCCCTGCTGGCCGTAGGCGTGGCAGTCGGGATGTATTTCGGCCTGCGCCCGCTGGTGGGCAGCGAAGAAGTGGGCTGGATGTGCATCCTCGGAGCCGCGCCCTTCGCTGCCTGCGGCTTTTTCAAATACCACGGCATGACAGCGGAAAAGCTGGCTTGGGCGTGGTTCAAGTCGGAATTTTTGTACCCGAAAAAACTGGTGTTCAAATCCGACAGCCTCTACTTTGACGCCATGAAGGAGGCTATCGCAGAGGGGGAAAAACCTCCCTGCAAACGGAAAACCCGCAAGCCCCAGCCACCGGCTGGGAAAGAACAGGGGGCTGAGAAATGGAACTGAACATCCACCCCTTTCTTCCCGAAGAAACTCCATATTTCTATAAGCAGTGCAAGGAGCTGGACGAAAAAACCGGGAATGTCGGATGTTTCATCGGAAGGTTTGAGGAACCTTCCTCAAAGCTGGTCAGCGATTGGACCGATCATACGTCCCGGCTGAACACAGCAGAATTCGCGGATGATTTTAACAACATGGTCGATACCCTGCGGCAAGATATGCTGAAAAGCCGAAAGGATCTGCGTATGTACTGCATGGACCATCCGGGCTGCATAATGCTGGACAGCGCCGGCACCGATCCGGATTATGGGTTTCGGATCAATACCGGAAAATACTCCTATATGCTCCGGTGCAATTTTTCCTCCCCTTATTACGCCTTTGTGCTGACAGCCTATTCTTTTCTCGCCTTGGACCGAAATATGCGGGAAGCCCGAAACGGCGTTCCCATCCTCGACTTGCAGGGGTATGAACGGTTCCGCATACCGGATGGCGGGAAACTGAAAATAGCTTCTCCGGATGGGTTTGCCGGTTTCTGCACCGTTCGCTATCTTGACCAGAACCGGCTGGTGCTGTTCGATGAATTCCATAAAAGCACCATCCTTCCCATCCGGGAACTGCCGAAATGGGCGGCCATCAACAAATATCAGCTTGTGCCTGTAAACCAGTCGATACGGGATAGCTGCAGGCCCCGCCGCAAAGGGCAGGAACGATAACGACCTGAAAATCTCTGAAACTGAAAGGAAGGATGCCTATAATCAAAACGCTTACCAAAGCAACGAAATTAGAGAAAGAGAAATTCACCATACCAAAGTCCGTACAGGACGCCATCCCCATCCAGCGCGTCTGGCCGGATGGGATTTTTCAGGTGGGGAGCCGGTTCTCCAAAACCTTCTCCTTTACCGACATCAATTACAGCATCGCCAGCAAAGAGGATAAGACGGCGATGTTTTTAGATTATTCGGAGCTGCTGAACGCACTGGACTCCGGCGCTTCCGCCAAGATCACCATCAACAACCGGAAAATCAACAAAGAGGAATTTGAGAAATCCCTGTTATTGCCTATGAAAGAGGACGGGCTGGACCATTACCGGAAAGAGTACAACGAAATGCTTCTCTCCAAGGTTACCGGTACCAACAACAGCGTGGTGCAGGACCGCTACATCACCATCACGGTGGCGAAGAAAACCATCGACGAGGCCCGCACCTATTTTGCCCGTGTGGGCACCGACCTCATCACCCACCTTTCCCAGCTTTCCTCCATAGGCCGGGAACTGGATGCAGCCGCCCGACTGCAGATCTTCCGGGATTTCTTCAAGGGGAACGAGCCCGCCGCCTTTGCCTTCGACCTGAAGGAGCACATGAAAAAGGGGCACAGCTTCAAGGATTGGCTATGCCCCGACAGCATGGAATTCCAGAAAGACCATTTCCGCTTAAACGACCGCTGGGGCCGGGTTTTGTATTTACAGGATTACGCCAGCTACATCAAGGATTCCATGATTGCCGAGCTCTGCGACATGGACCGCAGCCTCATGCTTTCCATTGATATTTTAACGGTTCCCACCGACGAGGCGGTGAGAGAGATTCAGAACAAACTCTTAGGGGTGGAAACCAACGCCGCGAACTGGCAGAGAAAGCAGAACGCCGCCAACAACTTCTCGGCTGTCCTGCCCTACGACATGGAGCAGCAGAGGAAAGAAACCAAGGAAATGCTGGACGATTTAACAAACAGGGATCAAAGGATGATGTTCGGCCTTGTGACCTTGGTGCATTTAGCCGATACCAAAGAACAGTTGGACAGCGATACCGAAACCCTGCTCACCACGGCGAGAAAGCACCTGTGCCAGATGAGCGTCCTGCGCTGGCAGCAGAAGGATGGGCTGGACACTGTCCTGCCCTACGGCCTGCGGAAAATTCAGGCGTTGAGAACCCTCACCACCGAATCCACCGCTGTCCTGATTCCGTTCCGGGCGCAGGAAATCCTCCAGAACGGCGGCATCTACTATGGGCAGAACGCTGTTTCCAAGAACATGATTGTGGCAGACCGCCGCAAGCTACTCAATGGTAACAGCTTCCGCCTCGGCGTTTCCGGTTCCGGCAAATCCTTCTCCGCCAAGGAGGAAATCGTCAGCATCGCCCTGTCCACCAACGACGATATCCTGATTTTAGATCCCGAATCCGAGTTCGGCTTTCTGGTGGAAGCCCTCGGCGGCGAGGTCATCCGGGTATCCGCTTCCTCGGATACCCATCTAAACGCCATGGACATGGACAAAGCCTATGGCGATGAGCGAAACCCGCTGATTGAGAAATCCGAATTCATCCTCTCCCTGTTCGAGCAGCTGGTGGGCGCGGGCAACGTGAGCGCAAAAGAAAAATCCATCCTTGACCGCTGCACCTACGATGTGTACCGGGAATACGTCGCCAACAACTATGAGGGCGAGGCTCCCACCCTGAAAGACCTGTACCATTCCCTGTTAAAACAGCCGGAGCCGGAAGCCAGAGGGCTGGCGCTCTCGTCGGAATTGTTCATCACCGGCAGCCTCAACACCTTTGCCCAGCACACCAACGTGGACACCAAGGCCCGGATCATCGCCTATGACATCCGGGAGTTGGGCGAGCAGCTTATGCCTATCGGCATGCTGGTGACCTTGGACGCCATCTTCAACCGTGTCATTCAGAACTGGAAGAAAGGCAAAACCACATGGGTATTTGCCGACGAGTTTTACCGGGCGAGACGTTCTGCGGCCTAATAAGCTGTGGGGTCAGCGGCAGCCCGTGCTAAGCACAAATGCCGCTGATACAACTGATATGATATTGCTCAAATGAGTGGGTAACGCCACGAAGGGGCACACAGAAACTGCCCGCCGGCATAAGTAGCGGTGTAAAGCGAAAATGTCGGAGAGCTGGGCTGAAGAGCAAAAAGCCAACCCAAACAGGTTAAGCTGTGGAAAGGTTTGTAGAGGTACAGACTGTTGGTGATTATGTAGTGGGCTGTATATGGTGAGAATCCCGCAAGGGGGACGAACAAACGATTAAAGGGTCTATAATTCGAATACGTCTAACGACGTATGTCCAATATGGACGTCAATTACCGAAAAGTAGCCGGGTAGAGGTGAAAGTCGGGATACCGTTACAGGCGGTATAAATTGGCAGGCCCAAAGGAAGCACCTAAGTACAGTATCGTATCATATTGGAACGTCGGAAGCAGCGGGCAGCGAGTAGTTACACATGCCATGACCTGATGATAAGGAAAGCTGAAAAGTATAACTTATCTTTACCGCTGTGAAAGCGGAGGCACGAGCGTTGAAGTTCCTGTAATGGGAATGGAGCAACAGCCTCCAGTGGGACTACCGGTCTTTACCGGTAAAGGAAGTGTAATAAAATAATGTAGTTGACATTCATAGGTTCGAGTAAGATTAAGAGAAACTGAGCCGCGCAAAAGCGAGGTGGTGTTGACTATGCAGAGAAAAGAAAAATTGAAGCGAAGCAGTCTGCGCTATGCGGAATACTATAGTATGACACAGGTACAGGACAGCTTGTTTCAGCAAAGTAAGTCAGGCAAAATCTTCACTGACTTGATTCGGATAATTGCCAGCGAGAAAAATATCAAACTGGCATACCGCAACCTGAAAAACAATAAAGGAAGCAATACAGCAGGCGTTGATGGACAAACTTTTCAGGACTTGAAAAAGATGTCAGAAAAAGCTCTTGTCAACCGAGTGAGGGATAAAATACTCAACTACCAACCTAAGGCTGTGAGACGGGTATATATTCCAAAATCCAATGGGAAACAACGTCCGCTGGGAATACCCACGGTACTTGACAGGATTGTACAGCAATGTGTCCTTCAAGTAATGGAACCTATTTGTGAAGCAAAGTTCTATAGGAACAGCTATGGATTCAGACCAAATCGAAACTGCAGGCAAGCAGTAGCTATGTGCTACAAACTGGCACAGGTAAGCGGTCTTCACTATGTTGTAGATATTGACATTAAAGGATTCTTTGATAACGTCGACCACGGAAAACTTCTAAAACAGATATGGACGCTGGGCATACGGGATAAATGTCTGCTTTCTCTCATCAGCAAAATGCTGAAAGCGCC
>ENA-OQDA01000135-OQDA01000135.1-human-gut-metagenome-genome-assembly--contig:-NODE-135-length-31089-cov-5.820813_pt1 | contig 31089 bp, 33 predicted proteins | sample MGYA00242771_ERZ504603 | MGnify/ENA primary metagenome ERZ504603 (study PRJEB26092, sample SAMD00036328) | human gut metagenome | host: Homo sapiens | study: EMG produced TPA metagenomics assembly of...
ACATCATCAGCACCCTTGGTGTCGGCATTGTCTGGTTTGATGAAGCTCCGCCGGAAGGAGAAATTGAGGCCCCTGATGTCGAATACCGAGTAGATACGGATGTGATCACCGCCGTCACACTGCGGACAGATCAGGATCTGACGCCGGATAATCCGGCATCGGTTACCTTCCATATTCTCGGCACCACCTACCGGGTCAATGATATAGTGATCCCAGCCGGTGACAGCCAGGTAGTCTGGGTCAAATGGCATACCCCCTCCACCCCACCAGACCGTGACCATTACGGTATCTGTCAGCGGCGCCTATACCGCCCAGGATACCTTTGTCGCAAAGATCGTGGACCTGAATGAACACATTCCGCCTGACCCTGTGGCAACCGACACGAATCCCGGCTACTCTGTGCCGCCCCTGCCCAATGAAACGCAGAAGCTCTCTGCCAACTGGGGCGTCTGGAGCTGCTACTGGGTGCCTGTATGGGTATGGTGCGACCACGGTGAAGATGGTGGTCACTGGGTCGATGAAGGATATTGGGAATACGAATATACGGGCTACTCCGCTTCCATCAGCGGCGAGATGTCTCTAATGCCAGATGATATTGTACCCACAGCATCCGGCAAGACGATGAAAAGCGGGTACGGCGTTAAAACCGAAGTGCGGGCAACGCTGTCCACAGATGCCCCGGCCAGCCACATTACTTATCCCCAAACTGCCTTTTCCGTATTTCCTGAGTTCCAGTATCAGACCTATCTGCGGCTTCTGCAGCGTTCCGGCGGCCAAAGTGCAAAATTCATCTTTAAGCCCAACGAGTTTTCCACCTATGACCGGACAGTGCATTTCACACCGCTGTGGTTCCCCGATGCCACCGACTACACCATCTATACACAGGTGTGGGATACCTGGACTCCTGACGGTATGTTATCCATCAACCTAAATGACTATGTTTCGATCCAAGGGAGCCTTTATGATGACTGGTATACCAATCGAGAATAACCTCTGGACAGCTTACCTGCTTACATACTTTTTGTGGTGGCCGGCTTTGCTGTCTACGATGTGCTTTACAGACGGGTGCCTGACCGGGCACTCGTCCTTTTTTATCCCCTTAGCTGCCCTGGCGCCGGTCCTTCAAGGGTATTTCCTGTTAAATCATGGACTTCCGCCGCTCTTTCTCTGGCCGGTCGCTACCCATGCTCTGGTAGGTGCCCTGCTCGGCTTTTGTATTCCATTGGCAGCTGCACTGGCAACAAACGGCACCGGTCTGGGCGGCGGGGATATCAAGTTCTGCGGGATATTAGGGATGGTCTACGGCCCTTCCGGCATGGCGCTGGTCTTTCTGACTGCCGCTGTTACCGCAATGCCTGTGATCTTTCTTCTCAGGCGGCTTTATCGAACTGGGCAGCCCCTTGCTGTCCCGTTCCTGCCATTTCTCGCCTGTGGCTGCTGTACAGCGACCCTGGCCCAACTATTTTTAAGATAGGAGACAACGCTTATGAAACTGAATAACCGATTCATCTTCGGTATCCTCTCTCTGCTGTTGGCGGCAGTTATCGCCTTTGTGGCACTTCCAACCATCGCCCGTCAGACCAATGGAAAAGAGGAAATCGTCCGTATCACCCAGCCGGTATTGAAAGGCGAGCAAATCTCGTCAGAAAATGCCGAGGTGGTTGAGGTAGGCGGCTATAACCTCCCCTCCAACATCGCCCATCAGCTCTCTGATGTAAACGGCCTCTATGCTACCGCCGACTTGGCTGTGGGTGACTATATCCTTACCAGCAAGATCAGCTCTGTACCGGTTTCGTCCGATGTGGCGCTCAACAGCATCCCTTCCGGTAAGGTTGCTATCTCGCTGACCGTTAAAACACTTGCTTCCGGCCTCTCTGACAAGCTTCAGCCCGGTGACATCATCCGTATTTACCACTTTCTTGATACGGCGGCCGAAGTACCGGAACTGCGTTTTGTCAAAGTATTGTCCGTCACAGACTCAGATGGCATCAATGTGGATAATGCCAAGGAGCCCACGGAGGATGAAGAAAAGCAGCAGTCAGCCACCATCACTGTGCTGGCAAGCCCTGAACAGGCGAAGATCATTACCGGTCTTGAAAATGACGGCGTAGCTCATGTGGCTCTTATCTCCCGCAACAATGACAAACTGGCAGATGAGCTGCTTGCCGAGCAGGATAAGACTCTGCAGGAAATCTACTTCCCCGAAACTTTGATTGAGGAAGAAGCTGCAGATGCGGAAAAATTCTGATGTTGAAAGTGAACCCCCAGGAAACGGAAACTGCCGAGTCTACACAATCCACTAATGAAACTGCACCCTCGGCAGAATGATCAAATTAAGGAAGGAGGATCTTCGTTATGGGTAAAGTTATCACCGTCTGGGGAAGCCCCGGCAGCGGCAAATCCATGTTCTGCTGTATTCTGGCCAAAGCCCTGACCCGGGACAAGCGGAAAGCCATCATTATCAATGCCGATATGAATCTCCCTATGCTGCCGGTCTGGCTGCCGGAGCAGATCATCCAGACCAATACCTCTATCGGCCAGGTTTTGAGCAGTGTGGAGATTGATACATCTCTGGTTGCCAGTCATGTGACAGTGCTGAAAAACTATCCCTTCATTGGGATGATAGGCTATGCGGCAGGAGAAAACCCGCTGAGCTACCCAGAGGTCAAATATACCATGGTACTGCAGCTCATTCATGCTGCCGCCAAACTGGTAGATTTCGTCATTCTGGACTGCAGCACCAGCATGACCAATGTGTTCACTCCCGCCGCCATTGAAGCCGGCGATGTGGTCATCCGTATCCTCACCCCGGACCTAAAGGGCATCAACTACCTGAAAGCCCATCAACCTCTGCTTGTGGACGAGCGCTTCCGGTTTTCTGAGCATATGACATTCGCCGGTCTGGCCCGTCCCTTCCACGCCTTGGATGAAATGGGCTATATCATTGGCGGGTTTGACGGCCTGCTTCCCTACAGTAAGGAGATCGACCGCTGTGCTACCGAAGGCGGTATGTTCAAGGCTATCACCTACTGTAACCCCAAATACACTGCTTCACTGAACAAGGTACTGGAAATTCTGGAGCAAATGGAACTGGCCGAACAGTCAGAGGATGATGCAGCGTATGAATGTGAGGAGGATGCCGATGAGTAATTTGAATGATATATTCTTCACACCGGCCGCCAATCAGGAGCTGACCTATGACCAGGTACTGGAGGATGTGCAGCGGTATTTTGCCGAAAACCATGCTTCCACCATTGCCGAAGCTGGGGAAGGCAATGCAGAGCGCGCCACAAGCCTGCTCAAAGAACTGATGGAACACTACATTGTCAAGCGCAAGTATGCCCTTGACGGGCTCTCTACAAAGGAACTGTGTTCCAAGCTCTATGAAGACATGGCTGGCTACTCCTTTTTGAAGAAATGGATCTATAAGCCCGGTGTTGAGGAGGTCAACATCAACGCCTACAACGACATTGAAGTGATCGAATCCAGTGGGCGCAGTATCAAGATCCCTGATAAATTCAGTTCGCCCCAGCACGCCATCGATGTGATCCGCCGAATGCTCAACGCCTGCGGCATGGTCATTGATGATACTATGCCCAGCATTGTGGGATTTCTGGACAAAAACATCCGTATTTCAGTGGACAAAACTCCCATTGTGGATGCAGATGTAGGCGTCAATGCCTCCATCCGTATTGTCAACCAGCAGACCGTCAGTGAAGAAAAACTGCTGAACTCCGGCAGTGCCACCGCTGAAATGCTTCACTTTCTGACTGCCTGTATACGATATGGGGTGTCCGTCTGCATTGCCGGCTCCACCGGCTCCGGCAAGACCACGATCATGGCCTGGCTGCTGTCCAATGTGCCCAATAACCGGCGCCTTATTACCATTGAAGAAGGCAGCCGCGAATTTGATCTGGTCAAGCGGGATGCACAGGGCAATATCCTCAATTCCGTGGTACATCTGCTGACCCGCCCCAGCGAGAACCCTGCGCTGAACATCAATCAGGATTTTCTTCTGGAGCGGGTGCTGCGTAAGCATCCGGATGTCATCGGTGTAGGTGAAATGCGGTCAGCGGCAGAAAGCCTGTCCGCAGCCGAAAGTTCCCGCACCGGCCATACCGTATGTACCACCATCCACTCCAATTCCTGCAACAGTACTTACCGCAGGATGATGACCCTTGCCAAACGCAAGTACAACATGGATGACTCCATCCTCATGCAGATCATGGTAGAGGCGTATCCCATCATCGTCTTTACCAAGCAGCTGGAGGACCGTTCCCGTAAGATCATGGAAATCATCGAGGGCGAGGACTACCAGGACGGGCGGTTGATCGCCCATTCCCTATACAAATATGAAGTGGAGGACAATGTAACTGTGACCGTGGTGAAACCCGTGTGGTGGGGCACCATAAAAAAATCGGCTTGATCTCCGATTCCTTGAAGAAAAGGCTGTTGGACAATGGCATTTCCAACAAGGAATTGGAAGAATTCATGCAGCCGCCAAAAGGAGGTGGGTTAATTGCAATGGATCTATCTTATCTGTTTTATCCTGCTCAGTGCTGGGCTTTTGGCTCTGTTTGGTGTGAAGCCGGGTGATTTTATTGACGCCCTCTTCCGCTCCCAGCGAAAATCCGCCACCTTGTCTGATAACTGAATGTTCTTCTGGGCACACCAGCCAAGGGTTTTTTTAATCAAGGATTTACGAACTGAAACAGATCTTGAAGGGTACCGGACGGGCGGACCGCTATGAGGCAATAAAACGACTGTCCCTGATTCTGTCTCGCTGTGGGGGCTGTGCTGGCTCTTTTGATTGGGAATGTGTACATGGTGCCCATTCTGGGTATCGGTTTTCCCTTATACCGATCTGGTATCTGCGCAGCACTGCCGCCAGCTATAAAAAGCATCTGAATGAAGAACTGGAAACCGCTATTTCCATCATCACGACTTCCTACCTGCGCACCGAGGATCTGATCCGTTCTGTCAAGGAAAACCTGCCCTATATCAATGAGCCGGTAAAAGCCAACTTTGAAGCCTTCGTTTATGAAGCGGAATTGATCAATGCCAACATCACCAGTGCTATCAACAGCCTGAAGATGAAGATTCCCAACCGGGTCTTCCATGAATGGTGCGGTACCCTCATCCAATGCCAGTCCGACCGCAGTATGAAGAATACCCTGCCTACCATCAACCAGAAATTCTCCGATGTGCGTGTGGTGCAGTCGGAACTGGAGGCAATGATGCAAGGACCGCGGCGTGAAGCCATCACCATGATATTTCTGGTTATCGCCAATGTGCCGATGCTCTATTTCTTGAATGAGGATTGGTTCCACACCCTTATCTTCACCACACCGGGCAAAATTGCACTGGCAATCTGTGCAGCCATCATCCTGTTTGCGCTGACCCAGATTATGAAACTGAGCAAGCCCATCGAATATGGAGGTGATAGCGTATGACCTTTCTGGCGCTCATCGCCATCATCTTCTTCGGTTTTGCTGTCTACAACCTGACCTGTGCCTTTGTGGACATCCCGACCAAGAAGACCTCACAAATGACGATGCTCTCCCGCAAACAGCAGGGCACCAAAAACGAAAAGCTGCTTGATGTCTATGTGACAAAAATCGCCGGTTGGATCGCCCCTTATTTGCGGCTGGACCGGCTCAAGCGCAATAAGGTACAACGCGCTCTGGACATTGCAGGTCTGCAGCTTACCCCGGAGGTCTATACAGCCAGAGCCTGGGTAACTGCAGGGGCAGTTGGCCTGTGTGCCATCCCCATGGCATTTCTTATTCCGCTGCTGGTGCCTATTTTGATTGGCCTTGCGGTGGCACTGTGGTTTTCAACCTACTATGCAGCCTTTGATTTCGTTAAAAAGCGCCGCAAACTGATTGAGGGCGAGATTCCCCGATTTGCTTTGACCGTTGGCCAGAGCCTTGAAATGACAGGGATGTACTTAAAATTCTGACTTCCTACCGCCGTGTGGCTGGGAAAGACTTCGGCGCGACTGATCGAGACATGCTGATATGAGAACCGGCAACTATGAAAATGCCCTCATTCGATTTGAAACCCGCATTGGCAGCCCCATGCTGTCCGATGTGATCCGTGGCCTGATTGGTGTCCTGCGCGGTGATGACCAGCGGATGTACTTCAAAATGATTACCTTCGATATGCGTCAGATCGAGCAGAACAATCTGAAAAAGGAAGCTGCCAAACGTCCCAAAAAGATCCAGCGTTACTCTATGATGATGCTGATTTGTATTATGATCATCTACCTGGTGGTGCTCTGTACCGAGGTTATGAGTTCGCTCGGGGCGTTCTTTGGCTAATCGGCATCCGCCACGGTACTTCCGGGCGTTTTCATACCTGCTCCTCATATGGAAGACAAATACACAGGGAGGTGAGCGTTTGTACCCAAGCGATTTTCCATAGCGACAGGCACATTATTTCCATTGGTCCTAACTGAGCCGGTCTGTTTCATCAGCCCGGCTTCATTTTTTACAGGAGAATGCCTATGCCCAAAAAGAAATTTATTCCGCCGAATGATACCGGCACCAAAAAACAGCCGATTTCGTTGCTTGCTGTTCCAGCGGCCTAAAGCATATCCGAACCGGCCCCGTTCCAACAAAAACAAATCTAGATCAAGCCATCATCCCGCCGCGCTTAACAGACGGTGGACTTGATATACCTACCCAACCACAAATCAAACACATAACAGGAGGTTAACCATGAGAAAATTCACGACCCGTATCTATACCAAAGCCAACTATCTGCTCAACCGCGGCCGTATGGCATTGTCCAATCAGCGCGGCGATTTTTACATTTCGGATGCCGTCAAGATCATTATCGCCGTAGTTTGGGTGCGCTGCTCCTGGCGGCTCTGACCCTCATCTTCAACGATACCGGTCATCCCCCGCATCACTGAAGAGATTGAAAGTCTGTTCTCCTAAGCACCAAATCAGGGGCCAGTTTGCAGAACTTCTGCAGCTGGCCCCCTTTTTATTTGCAGATAACGACTAATGGAGGTGAAAGCATGAATCAAAAACCGTGTCAGTTCTATTCCTTTCTGCAGGCAGTCCGGGGTAACTGGCGCAACGCCCTGTTCATCCGCTGCAGCGGTTCACTTTGTCCAATGATCCGGCAGGCATCCTGTGAGGGGTTCCTGATGGCAGCAGACGCAGGCTGTCAGCCGATCTTTCTGTCCGTCCAGACAGTGCGGAAGCTGAGTGGAGAAGCAGTGGACCCCGAAGAATGCTCTGCAATTCTGGAGTGCCGCTCGTTCCGGACTGCTTATACCAAGTTTCTGGAATGGCATACCTCTTCGGACCATGTATGTCCGTTTTTACAGCTATGCCCAGACCGGGATACCTACTTCGGATGATTCTGCCTGTTAAGACGCAATGCCGCCGTCATCGGCGCGTAATGGAGGTGATTTTATTGAAACAAAAGCAAATCAAATGTCCTTATTGTCATGCTCACGCTTCTCTTCGGCCTGCAAGCCTTGTGTATGGATCTACTCCACAGACCAGAGGAAAATTCCTGTATGTCTGCGACAGATGGCCGGCCTGCAATGCCTATGTCAGTGCTCATGAGCGCACATTGCTCCCCATGGGGACACTGGCGAATGGCGATCTGCGCCACAAACGCATTCTAGCCCATCGTGCCCTAAAAAAACTGCAGCAGGACTGCCATATGGAAAAATGGGAAGTCTATATCTGGCTGCAAGCCAAGCTGGGACTGGATGCACACCAGACCCACATCGGTCAGTTTTCCGAATATATGTGCGAGCAAGTCATTTCCCTCTGTCAGCAGGCTCCGGCGTACACATCCGGGCGTGCTGCCTGAACGGAGGTGAAGCCGGATGAAGCAAAACTTTAAGCTTACCAAAGACCAGCAGACACTGGTAGAAAAAAACCTGTCCATCGTTCACTGGGTCATTGTCAACAACATTCATGTGAATCCCGGCATCTGTGGTCTGGAGTATGGAGATCTGTTTCAGGAAGGGTGCCTGTGGCTCTGCAAGGCCGCCTTTACCTACCATGCCGGACAGGCACAGTTTTCAACCTACGCCAAAAAGGTTGTGAAAAACGGAATCCTCTCCTACTGCCGCAAAATCTGTAGCCAGGGACGGCACATCAGCCGGCTGATCATCGGAGAACAGGGCGAACTGGCTGCAGATGGAGAACAGATAGACCAGCCAGACGACCATTTTGACTCCCATCTTTCTCGTCTGGAGACCCTTGATCTGCTGGAAGCCAGCAAACAGAACTATCAGGGCGTTGCCAGACTTGGCATCGAAGCGCTGGCGCTGAAGGTCCAGGGAATGCGCATTACAGACATCGCCGCCCTCTATCAAGTCCCTCCTTCCCATGTGGGTGCCTGGATTTCCCGTTCTCTGGAAAAACTTCGCAATGACCCTGACTTTTTGACCTGCCTGCTTTGATTTGTTGAAAATCAGCATCAATATCAGTAAGGGATATGTATAAAAAGGAGGTATCGAAATATGGCAATCAAAACCCTATACACTGCGGTCGGCCGGTTTGAGAGAAGGACAAACGGCTGCAACCGCAGTTGTCCAATCATCCTGTTAGGCGGTCAAGAGTACATGGTCGATATGCAGGAAATGGTGATTTGGAGCATGCTCAACTGGAGAATCCTGCGCTGGGATGACATCGCACAAGAATACGAAAAGCTATCCACCGCATCCGGTTACTGTACCGAGCGGTCTTGGGAAGACTGTACAAACCGCCTGCTGACCCGTGGCCTTCTGGTATCCGGCAGTGGTGAAACAGAATACGATGCTCTGTATGACCTGCTTGGCTCGCTCAGCATTATCCCAACCAGCGGACCGTTCTTCCTCCGGCTCGCCTCTTTTGTCAAGCTGACGCTGCTGGCACATGTTCCGGTATCCGCCGCGCGGAAACTGTTCCAGAAAGATAAACGCACCAAATACGAAGCTCTGGTCATGCGCCTTGCCGGACAAGCCCTGCTCTCCACTGCTGAGATCATCAAGTGCATAGATAAAAATATTTCCCGTCTCCCCAATGAATGTGCGCTTTTGGATTCCCTCTACGGCGATGAAACGACCACCAGTGACAACATTGCCAGCATGGTCAAAATCAGCCAGAGCAGCAAGCCGGTGACATTAGCCGTTGCCAATCTTTATCTGCGGCAGCAGATTATCTTTGAGAGGGTATGAGCATGATGGAACAATGGACTCTTTTTCCCACTGTATTGCAGAGAAAGTTTCTGCTCACTCTGCTGGCCGGAATCGCCAGTGCGGGAATCAGCGTCATCATCTGCGTGGCGACTAAAGATCATATCCTGCTGGCATTGGGAATTATCGTACTCTGCGCCTGTCTTATATCCTGTAGAGGAATCTGGGTGACTGCGGCACATAAGAACTACGAAGTAGTGGAAGGCATCTGCGCCGGTATCAGTACACCTATGCTCCGCCGCTACCGCAAAGTACATCTGATAGACAGCCATGGCGTAGAGATCACACTGCTTCTCAGTAAATCGGCCCGGCTTAAAATAGGCGAACCCTACCGATTTTACTTTCAGAAAGGGGCACGACCTACCGTTGGAAATGACTATCTGGATGCCGCACTTTCAACGAACAGCTTTTTGGGCTATGAAGCAATCAGCGAGCCGTAGAAAGCGGAACTGAAAGATATGACTGACATCCCCCTAATGTTTTTTGAGGGAACAGAAATCTATTTATATTGCAATCATTTTACAAAAAGGATTCAACTCCTTGACAAAGTGATGTATCCTCTATCCAGAGGTGGCCGAGCAGCTTCGCCTCCAGATTGAAACCATCGACGCATTGTATCCAGACGATCAACTGGTGTTAGGAGGGGTTCACGGCTTTGTTTTCCGCAACCGAACCGGCTCATTCATGAGCGCCCACAATATCAATCGGGCGATTGAGAGAATCAGCGTAACTTACAACATGGAGGAAATGGATCAGGCTGAACTGGAAGACCGTGAACCGGATCTGCTCCCTCATTTTAGTGTTCACAACTTGCGCCACACCTTCTGTACCCGGCTCTGCGAAAGCACCAACGACATTAAATTCATTCAGCAAGTCATGGGGCATGCCGATTTCTCTACTACAATGGACATCTACACCCATATCACACAGGAGAATATGCAGGAGAAGGCAAAAAGCATTAGCACAAACATGAAGCTGATGTAAAAAGAAAGGCGAATCTGCATTTTATAAGCAGATCCGCCTTTCATATTGTTTCATCCGGTTTCGTAGGGTCTCGCGCAAAAGTTGTAGAAAAGTTGTAGTAACGCGATTTTTTGTAGTAAATGACCTCTTTAGTACAGCTTTGCTCCTGCCGGAATACTGTCATCCAGCATCAAAAGATTTAAGCCTTCCTGTCCGTCATACTCGTACACTGCGGAAATCAGCATACCCTCGGAATCAATACCCATCATCTTTCTCGGCGGCAGGTTTGTGATTGCCACACAGGTCTTACCAACCAGCTCTTCCGGCTCGTAATACTCGTGAATACCGCTTAAAATGGTGCGTTTCCGGTCTGTTCCGTCATTCAGTGTGAATTTCAGGAGCTTCTTGGACTTCGGCACTGCCTCACAGGCTTCGATCTTAACCACTCTGAAATCAGACTTGCTGAATGTCTCAAAGTCTACATCATCTGCAAACAAAGGCTCGATTTTCACCTTGGAAAGATCAATCTGTACGCTTGGCGCGGACACGGTTGCAGCCTCTGCAGAACCATTTACCGCTGCTTTTTCGGCTTTGTTTTCAGCCTTCTTTGGGTCCAGAGTCTTCATTGTCGGGAACAGCAGCACGTCACGGATCGACGCGCTGTCGGTCAGCAGCATGACCAGACGATCCACGCCGAAGCCGAGGCCGCCCGTGGGGGGCAGGCCGTACTCAAGGGCGCTGACGTAGTCGTAGTCGACCTGGGCCTTGCAGTCTGGCTCAATGGCCTTGCGCTCAGCGACCTGGCGCTCGAAGCGGGCCTTCTGGTCGATGGGGTCGTTCAGCTCGCTGAAGGCGTTGCCGTACTCGGTGCAGTCGATGAAATACTCAAAGCGCTCGGTGAAGGCCGGGTCGGTGGGCTTGCGTTTGGCCAGCGGGCTGATCTCGACGGGGTAGTCATAGATGAAGGTGGGCTGGATGAGCTTATCCTCGACAAAGGCGTCGAAGAACTCGGCCAGAATCGCGCCCTTTGTCGGGACCTCGGGCAGCTCTACATGATGCTCCTTGGCGGCAGCGATGGCATCCTCGTCGGTTTTCCAGTCGTTGAAGTCAACGCCGGAATACTTCTTGACGGCCTCGACCATCGTCAGGCGTTCCCAGTGACCCATATCGATCTGCTTGCCCTGGTAGGTGATCTCAAGGCTGCCGCAGACCTTGAGGGCCAGGCGCTTGTACATCTCCTCGACCAGATCCATCATGCCGTGGAAGTCGGTGAATGCCTGGTACAGCTCGATGGTCGTGAACTCGGGGTTATGCTTGGGATCCATGCCCTCGTTGCGGAAGATGCGGCCAACCTCATACACGCGGTCCATGCCGCCCACGATCAGGCGCTTGAGGTACAGCTCGGTCTCAATGCGCAGGACCATGTCCATGTTCAGGGTGTTGTGGTGGGTGTAGAAGGGGCGGGCGGACGCGCCGATCTCGAACGGGGTCAGGATGGGAGTGTCGACCTCCAAGAAGCCCTTTTCGTCCAGATAGGCACGGATCTCCTTCAAAATCAGGCTGCGCTTGACAAAAGTGTCCTTGACCTCGGGGTTCATGATGAGGTCAACGTAGCGCTGGCGGTAACGCGCCTCGCGGTCCGTCAGGCCGTGGAACTTCTCGGGCAGGGGCAGCAGACTCTTGGAGAGCAGCGTCAGCTCAGAGATGCGGACAGAAATTTCGCCCATCTTCGTGCGGAACACCTCGCCCTTGACGCCGATGATGTCACCGATGTCCAGCTTCTTGAAGGCGGCGTAGGCTTCATCGCCCAGCAGGTCGCGCTTGACAAAAATCTGGATGTCGCCCTTCTGGTCGCGCAGATGGGCAAAGCTGGCTTTGCCCATGATGCGCTTGGACATCATGCGGCCAGCCAGAGAGACGATCTTTCCGGTCTCAGCCTCAGCAGGAAGGTCAGCAAACTCATTTTTGAGGTCGGCCGAGTACGCATCCTGCGCATATTTGGTGATTTCAAAGGGGTTATGACCGGCTTCGCACAGGTCTGCCAGCTTCTGGCGGCGCACAGCGGCCTGCTGGGTCAGCTCCTGCTCGGTCTGGGGCTTATTCTGCTCCATGTGAGATCGTCCTTTCGTGATTTTTAATTCTGTGGATATGGGTTGCCTGTAGGGGTCGATGCAAGCATCCGCCTCTTCAGAATTTATTGCGGATTATTACTTCGAGCGGCTGACTTCCAGCAGCTTGTACGTGATGATGTTGCCGTTGGGCAGGGTGACATCAACGCTGTCGCCGACCTTGCAGCCAATCAGAGCCGCGCCGACGGGGCTCTCGTCGCTGATGCGGTTCAGATCCATGTCAGCCTCGGTGGAGCCGGTCAGGTCGTACTCCTCGGCGTCCTCCAGGTCGTCGCCCTCGGCCAGAATCTTGACGTGCATACCGATGGAGGCGGTGTCGTTGGACAACTCGCTCTCATCCATGATACGGGCCAGCTTCAGGGTAGCCTCCAGGTCGGCAATGCGGGCCTCCACAGAAGCCTGCTCTTCCTTGGCGGCATCGTACTCGGCATTCTCGCTCAAGTCGCCGTAACCGCGGGCGACCTTGATCTTGTCGGCAACTTCCTTACGCTTGACGGTGCGCAGGTTTTCCAGCTCCTGCTCCAGTTTATTATAACCCTCACGGGTAACGACAACTTCTTTAGCCATAGCAGTGTCTCCTAACGTAAAATGGATAGTAAAAGATGTGCGGCACCAACTGGGGAGCCGCACTAACTTATATATTATACGGGTTCAAAACGGATTTGTCAAGGCACAGCGTCATTTATCCAGCTGCAAAAGGCCAACCTTGCGGTAGACCTTGCTGACAGTGCGGTTGGCCAGGCGGGAGGCACGCTCCGCACCGCTCTTGAGGACCTCGTCCACGTAGGTCTTGTCGGCCAGAATGCGGGCATACTCAGCCTGCACGGGGGCCAGCGCGTCGGCGGTGACCTCGGCCACGGCCAATTTGAAGTCACCGTAGCCCTTTCCCTCAAACTCGGCAGCGATCTCGTCGTTGGACTTGCCCGTGAAGGTGCTGTAAATGCACATCAGGTTGGACACGCCGGGCTTCGTCTCGCGGTCAAAGCGGACTACGCCGTCGGAGTCGGTCACGGCGCGCTTGAACTTGCGCACGATGGCATCCTTGTCATCGGTCATCAGGATAAAGCTGTTGATGTTCGTGTCGGACTTGCTCATCTTCTTGGTCGGCTCGGCCAGCGACATGATCTTGGCGCCCGCGGCGGGCACGTAGCCCTCGGGCAGGGTGAAGGTATCGCCGTAAATGCCGTTGAAGCGGCCTGCGATGTCGCGGGCAATCTCCAGATGCTGGGTCTGATCCTGCCCCACGGGCACGAGGTCGGCATTGTAGATGAGGATGTCCGCTGCCATCAGCACGGGGTAAGTGAACAGACCGCCGTTGACGTTGTCGGGGTGCTTGGCGCTCTTATCCTTGAACTGGGTCATGCGCGACAGCTCACCAAACTGCGTGTTGCAGGCCAGCACCCAGGCAAGCTCTGTGTGCGCGGGCACGTGGCTTTGTACAAACAGAACGTGCTCCTTCGGGTCAATGCCTACGGCCAGCAGCAGGGCGGCCAGCTCACGGGTGCGGCGACGCAGGTCTGCGGGCACCTGGCGCACGGTCAGGCTGTGCAGGTCGGCCACCATGTACAGGCAGTCGTAATCGGACTGTAAGAGGGCCCAGTTGCGCACCGCGCCGATGTAGTTGCCCAGAGTCGGCGTGCCGGTGGGCTGAATGCCCGAAAGAATGCGTTTACGTTTTTCTTCTGCCATTATGATGTATCTCCCTTGTAAGCCGTTCTGCCCACGGCGGGCAGGTGGCTTCTTCCTTTATTTATATACTATAAAATATAATCAAACAGCGGACATTTGTCAATGTTTCTGCGCACGGAAATCCGTAAAATTCACAGCTTCACCCTGATAAAGTCGTGCTCCACAGCGGGAAGGATTTTTTCAATCAGGTCCTTTGTCCGCAGCCGCAGGCTGGACGTGTTGATGCAGGGGTGACAGCCCACAAACTCGCTGTTCAGCACATCCTCGTCGATCAGCAGCTGCACGCGGTGCCCGGTGTCATTCATCAGTCCCAGCACGCTGACCGAGCCGGGCGTAATATCCAGAAACTTTTCCATGTATTCCGGCTTGGCAAAGGACAGGCGCGCCGCGCCGATCTGCGCAGACAGATCCTTTGTGTGGAAAACCTTCGTGTCCGGGATCATCAGCAGATAAAAGGCTGTTTCCTGTCGATTACACAGGAACAGATTCTTGCAGATGACCGCCTGCAGCGTCTGGTCGATCTCCTGACAGACCTCCATTGTCATAGCCGGTGCGTGGTCGACCCTCTCGTATGCCACACCCAGCCGGTCCAGCAGGTCGTAGGTGCGGATTTCCTTTTCCAATCGGCCCGCCGTGTCCGCAGGCCGCCCCTTTTGCAGCTCCATTCCAAAGCCCCCTTGTGTTTTCTCCCATTATAGCAGTCTTTCCGCATTTTGCAAAGTGGGGAAAAATGTGTTATACTGAACCGGATGCCAGACTGACCCGTAAATGATATTTTAGGCAACACCGCATAATTCCCGCCTTACGGCTTAAGCACCGCTCCGGCGGCTGCGGCACGGCATCTGCGTTGCCAAAATGCTCGATAATACACAAAGTATTATCTGCGCTTTTGGCTTAGCAGCTGCCGCACCTCGCTCGCCGTATCGGCACTTAGAATTATGCGGTATTGCCTAAAATAATCCCCGAAAATTTTCCCGCCGCGGTGTAACACTGCGGCGGTTTTTGCGTTTCTTATCCAAAACAAAGACCACTCGAACAAAGCGCAGGAGAAAATCCACCGTGAGATTCACACGCGAAATAATTTTCAAAAAAGTTTGCGTGGAGGGGTTGACAACCCCTCCACATTTTTGTATAATAATACCTGCATTCTGGCGGCAGCCACTGTGGAGAGGTGTCCGAGTGGTTTATGGAACTGGTCTTGAAAACCAGCGATTCGCGCGAGCGGACCATGGGTTCGAATCCCATCCTCTCCGCCATTTTGTGATAACAAGTGAATATATAGAATCACTTTGACTTGTGGAGTAATACTCAAGAGGTCGAAGAGGCGCCCCTGCTAAGGGCGTAGGGTGGGAAACCGCCGCGAGAGTTCAAATCTCTCTTACTCCGCCAAATCAGCCGATATTCAACGCTAACACGTTGAATATCGGCTGATTCTTTTTCTATTTTCTGTTCGTAACTATTCGTAAAAAACGCCCTAAAGCACCAGAAAACACAACGGGTGCCTACGTCGGTGCCTACACACAATCTTCGTATCGTACTACCGTTTCCGTGCCATCCCGGAAACGGTTTGTCTCCAACTTCTCTCCGCATTTTTCAAACACTTTCCCCGATAAACGTAAAAATTTATCTGGGAAGTGTTGTTACTCTTAACATTTTCTTCCTTTTCTGCCCGTGCCTTGCAATCCCGCGCCAAATCCGCTATACTCATTCTATACCATTTTATAAGTGAGGTGTCCGTTATGCGGTTATTTGATGTGCTCGGCCCGGTCATGACGGGGCCGTCCAGCAGCCACACGGCGGGTGCGGTGCGCATCGGCAGCACGGCGCGGCGGCTCCTGGGGGAGCAGCCTGCCGAGGCCGAGATCCTGCTTTACGGCAGCTTTGCCGCCACGGGGCGCGGCCACGGCACGGACCGGGCGCTTGTCGCCGGGCTGCTGGGCATGCAGCCGGACGATGACCGCATCCCGCACAGCTTTTCCATTGCCAAGGAGGCCGGGCTGCACTTTAAGATCGGCACCACAAACCTGCGTGGTGCGCACCCCAACACGGCAGTGCTGCGGCTGACCGGTGCGTCGGGCCGTAAGCTCGAGGTCGTCGGCGCATCCATCGGCGGCGGGCGGATCAACATCTGCCAGATCGACGGCATCACGACGAATTTTGGCGGAGACCACAACACGCTGATCGTCCACAACCAGGACACGCCCGGCCATGTGGCAGCCGTCACCACCTGTTTGAGCCAGCACGGCGTCAACATCGCCACGATGCAGCTCTACCGCTCGACGGCGGGCGGCTACGCCGTCATGGTGCTGGAGTGCGACGAGCCTATCCCGGACGAGATCGCCGGGCAGCTGGGCAGCCAGCCGGGCATCGTCAAGGTCACGATTCTGAATCTGTAAGGGGGCGGGAAAGATGGCATTTTCATCCGTGCATGAGATGATCGACCTCTGCAAGGAGAGCGGCAAGCCGCTGTATGAGGTCATCCTTGAGAGCGATCTGGCCGAAAGCGGCCTGACCCGCGCCGAAAGCGAGGCCGAGATGCACCGTCTGTGGGCAGTCATGCGGGCCACCAGCGACGGCTACTGCGGCGCAGACCGCTCAATGAGCGGCTTTGCGGGCGGCGACGCGGCCAAGGTCAACGCGGCAGCGGCGCGCGGCGTGCTCTACGCCGACGGCTACTTTGCCGACGTCATGGCCGAGGCATTGAAAACCGCCGAGTGCAACGCCTGCATGAAACGCATCGTGGCCGCGCCCACGGCGGGAAGCTGCGGCGTGCTGCCTGCGGTCCTGCTGCCGCTGCGGCGACGCGGGCTGGCCGACGAGGCCGCCGTGCACCGCGCCCTGTATATCGCTGCCGGGTTCGGGCAGGTCGTTGCCGCGCGTGCCACGCTGGCCGGGGCCGAGGGCGGCTGTCAGGCCGAGGTCGGCGCAGCCAGCGGCATGGCCGCCGCGGCGCTGGTGGACATCAAGGGCGGCACGGCAGAGCAGTGCGCCGAGGCGTTCGCCATGGCGCTTACTAACCTTGAGGGCCTTGTCTGCGACCCCGTGGCAGGTCTTGTGGAGATCCCCTGCATCAAGCGCAACGTCATCGGTGCCATGAACGCGGTCTCCGCCGCCGACATGGCGCTGGCCGGGGTCGTGGGGCACATCCCCGCGGACGAGGTCATTGACGCGATGGCCGAGGTCGGCAACGCGATGAGCAAGGACCTGCGCGAGACCGGCATCGGCGGTCTGGCCGGCACCCCAACGGGCCGCGCCATCTGCGAGATCGTGACGATGGACAACGGGGAAGAGGAAGATTGATATTTTACGGCGGTAAATCGGCGGGCACACAGCACCGCAACCACTGCCCCAACTGCCTGACCAGCCTGCATCTGGACAATGAACCCGGGGACCGCGCCGCGGACTGCGGCGGGCAGATGGAGCCCGTGGCCGTCTGGGTGCGCAAGGGCGGCGAGTGGGCCATCATCCACCGCTGCCGCCTCTGCGACAAGCTGACATCCAACCGCATTGCCGCGGACGACAACCCGATGCTTCTCATGAGCATCGCCATGCGCCCGTTCTGCACCCCGCCGTTCCCGCTGGAGCGCATCGAGGAGATGGCGGCACTGATGGGCGGGGAGGGGCGTATGCGGTAATGCGGGGCGTCGGGGACGCCGACCCCTGCACTGAGCCCGACGCAACTTTCCTTTACAAATTTCGCCAATGTGCTATACTGAATAAAAAACATCAGGAGGAAATTCTTATGAACGTGAACGATCCGCGCTGGGCGTCCATTGACGCCTTTGTGGAGGAAAACCGCGACAACATCCTGCGCGACATCACCCGTCTGGTGGCCGTGCCCAGCGTGGAGGGCGCACCCGAGCCGGGCGCACCGTTCGGCCCCGGCCCCAAGGCCGCGCTGGCCAAGGCGCTGGAGATCGCCGACGAGCTGGGCCTGGACACCTTCAACGCCGACAGCTACATCGGCTGGGCCGAGACGGGTAAGATTGCCGACGGCCAGAAGTTCCTGGCGACCATCACCCACACCGACGTTGTGCCCGAGGGCAACGGCTGGGACGCCGACCCCTACACGGTCCGCGTGCGGGACGGCTGGCTGCTGGGCCGCGGCGTGGCCGACGACAAAGGCCCAAGCATCCTCTGCCTGTACGCGCTGAAGTACCTGAAGGACAGCGGCGCGGCGCTGAAATACCCCGTGCGTGCCCTGCTGGGTGCCAACGAGGAGACGAACATGCACGACGTAGACTACTACGCCGAGCATTACCCGATGCCTGCCTTCTGCTTTACACCGGACGCCGAGTTCCCGGTCTGCAACGGCGAGAAGGGCGGCTTCAACGGCGAGCTCGTCAGCCCGAAGTTTGAGAACGGCATCATCACGGCGTTCGAGGGCGGCGTCGCCCACAACGCCGTGCCGGACCGCGCCTCCTGCACGGTGCAGGTCGGCGCGGGCGCACTCGTCCAGACCGAGGGCGTGACCTTCGAGGCAGGGGAGGGCGGTGCCACCGTCATCCGCGGCTGGGGCAAGAGCGGCCACGCCGCCATGCCCGAGGGCACGGTCAACGCCATCAGCCTGATCGTCAACTGCCTGCTCAAGAGCGGCGTCTGCACCCCGCAGGAGGAGGCCTACCTGAACGTGCTGCACACGCTGCACGCCGACACCGACGGCAGCGCGCTGGGCATTGCGGCGGACGACGGCCTGTTTGACCCGCTGACCATCATCGGCGGCACGATCGAGATGGCTGACGGCGTCATCCGCCAGAGCTTCGACTGCCGCTACCCGACGAACACCGACCCCGAAAAGATGACTGCCGCCATCCGAAAGGTCTGCGGCGACGCGGCCACGCTGGAGAACGTCAGCAGCCGCGTGCCGTTCTACATCGACGCGGACAGCCCGGCCATCCAGACGCTCATCAACACCTACAACGACGTCACCGGCGAGGGCAAGAAGCCCTTTACGATGGGCGGCGGCACCTATGCGCGCCACTTCCCCTATGCCGTCAGCTTCGGCCCCGAGCACACCGACATTGAGATCCCGTCCTTTGCAGGCCCGATGCACGGCGCGAACGAGGGCACCCCGTTTGAGAAGCTGGTCGAGGCGCTGAAGATTTATATTCTGGCGCTGCTGCGGCTGCAGGAGATCGAGCTGTAAATAAAAGCAGGGACTGGGCATGTCCGATCCCTGCGGTATCACCCCTGGCAGATCGACATCTGCCAGGGGTTTTCTTTGTAGGATTGTTAATTTTTATACAGCCTTTTATTCTGCGGCGATTGCCCAAATTGTTGCAAATCTTGCGTGTTCGATGCAAAATCGACCTTTTGTCATACTTGGTTGCTTGACATGCTTTTGAAAAATGGTACAATAAATCCGTATAGTTATCCACCACGGACGGGGGAGCAGAAATCCCGTCCGCGGCGAGAAAAATCAGAGAAACGGGGGAAATCAGATTGTTCAAGTCCCTAAAGCGCTCTGCCAAGGGTGCCGCTGTGCCGCACGCGAAGGCGACAGCCGGGCAGCCGACCAACAAGATGCCGGTGCCCGAGCACGTCGTCATTCCCATGTCGATGCACATCGGCGCGCCCGCGGAGCCTGTCGTCAAAAAGGGCGACACCGTCATGGTCGGTACCGTGATCGGCAAGGCCGGCGGCTTTGTATCCGCCAATATCTACTCCAGTGTGTCCGGCACTGTGCAGGACATTGCACCGCTGCGCATGGTCAACGGCGCGATGACGACGGCTGTTGCCATCAAGACCGACGGTGCGCAGACCGTTGATCCGGCCTGTGTGCCGCCCGTCGTCACCGACAAAGCCGGCCTGCTGGCTGCCGTGCAGGCCTGCGGCCTGGTGGGTGTCGGCGGCGCCGGCTTCCCGACGCATGTCAAGCTGGCAGCCAACACCATCGACACGCTGCTCATCAACGCTGCCGAGTGCGAGCCCTACCTGACCACCGACTGCCGCGAGATGCTGGAGTGCAGCGACACGATCATCTCCGGCATCACCGCTGTCATGAAGTACTGCGAGATCCCGCACTGCATCATCGGCATTGAACGCAACAAGCCCGAGTGCATCGACCCGCTCACCTCGCTGACCCGCGAGATGAAGGGCGTCGAGGTCAAGGGCCTGCCGATGCGCTACCCGCAGGGCGCCGAGAAAACGCTCGTCGAGACCTGCACCGGGCGCGAGGTGCCGCAGGTCGGCCCCTCCGGCAAGCCGGGCCTGCCCGCCGACGTGGGCTGCGTCATCATGAACGTGACGAGCGTCTCCACGCTGGGCAAGTTCCTCAAGACCGGCATCCCGCTGGTGACGAAGCGCGTCACTGTCGAGGGCGACGCCATCGCCAGACCCCAGAACATCGAGGTGCCCATCGGCACGCTGTACCGCGACGTCATTGACGCCTGCGGCGGTGTCAAGGAGGGCGTCGAGCTGGGCAAGATCATCTTCGGCGGCCCGATGATGGGCGGCGCTGCACCCAGCGCCGACTTCCCGGTTCTCAAGCAGAACAACGGCCTGCTGCTGTTCAGCAAGAAGGCCGCCGCGCTGCCCGAGCCGTCCGCCTGCATCCGCTGCGGGCGCTGCATCGAGGCCTGCCCGATGGGTCTGGAGCCCGTCGTCATTGCGCAGGACTTTGCCAACAAGGACTTTGCTGCGCTGAAAGCACGCTGCGTGGATCTCTGCGTAGCCTGCGGCAGCTGCACCTATGCCTGCCCGGCCAAGCGCCCCGTCAGCCAGACGATGGGCCTTGCCAAGGGCTGGTACATGGCCGAGCTGCGGAAAGGAGGCAAATAACCCATGGAAGATCGTCTGATCGTTACCGCCTCGCCGCATATCCGCGATGCATCCACCACCCGCGGGCTGATGGGCAATGTTGTCATTGCGCTGCTGCCCGCCGTGCTGGCCGCGGGTCTGATCTTCGGCATGCAGGCGCTGGTGCTGGTCGCTGTGACCACCCTGGCCTGTGTGGCGTTTGAGTACATTTATGAAAAGCTGCTGAAAAAGTCCAACACCGTGGGCGACCTGTCCGCCGTTGTCACCGGCATCATTCTGGCGCTGAACATGCCCGTGGGCATGCCGCTCTGGATCGCCGTTGTCGGCGCGTTCGTCGCCATCGTCATCACGAAGCAGCTGTTCGGCGGCCTTGGCTACAACTTCGCCAACCCCGCGCTGGTGGGCCGTATCGTGCTGTTCCTCGGCTTCACCTCCCGCATGACTGCCTACGTCTACCCCGACATGGCCGTTGACGCGCTGGCCTCCGCCACGCCGCTGGCCGTGGCCGACAAGACCACGCTGCCCCTGCTGGACGTCTTTTTGGGCTTCCACGGCGGCATGATGGGCGAGGTCTGCGTGCTGGCCATCCTGCTGGGCTTCGCCTATCTGGTTGCCACCCGGACCATCCAGGCCACCATCCCCGTGACCATCGTTGCCACGGTCTTTGTGCTGACTGCGCTCAACACCGGCAGTGCCTACACCGCCCTGATCGAGTGCATGTCCGGCGGTCTTTTGTTCGGTGCTGTCTTTATGGCGACGGACTACGTGACCAGCCCGTTCACCACCAAGGGCAAGCTGTTCTACGGCGTGTTTATCGGCCTCATCACCTTCCTCATCCGCCACTTCGGCTCGATGAATGAGGGCATGAGCTACGCCATCCTGCTGGGCAACCTGATGACCCCGTGGTTCAACGCCTGGGGCCACCAGACGCCGCTGGGCTACAAAAAGCCCAAAAAAGCCAAGAAAGGCGGTGCGGAATAATGGCTGAAAAGCAAACCACCGAGAAGCAGAGCACTTTCAAGGAGCTTGTGCTGCCCGTCATCGTGCTGGTCGTCATCTGCCTGGTCTGCAGCGCGCTGCTGGCTGTGCTGAACGACATCACCGCCCCCATCATTGCGGAAAACACCCAAGCCGAGACCCTGGCCGCCTATGTCTCCGTCCTGCCCGAGGGCACGACCACCGACAGCATGACTGCCATCGACGGTCTGACCACCGACAGCGTCGAGGGTGCTGTCAAGACCGCGAACGGCGATGTCGCCGTCAAGGCTGCGGCCTCCGGTTACTCCGGCAAGGACGTCACGGTCTACGTTGCCTTTGACGCCGAGGGTGCCATTTCCGGTATCTCCATCGACGGCTCCACCCAGACCACCGGCATCGGCTCCAAGGTCTCCGGCGATTCCTTCGCCTCCGGCTTTATCGGCTGGAACGGGGGAGAGGTCGCCTCCGGCAGCCCTGTGGACAGCATTGCCGGTGCAACGTATTCCAGCAACGGCGCGTTCAACGCCATCAACGCAGCCATCGACTGCTACAACAATGAGATCAAGGGGGTGCAGTAACGATGAACGAAAAACCGAGCAAGTGGAAGGTTTTTACCGCGGGCATCATCCGTGAGAACCCCGTTCTGCGCCTGGTGCTGGGCTGCTGCTCCGCACTGGCTGTCACCACCACCGTTTCCGGCGCTGTGGGCATGGGCCTGGCCATGACGTTCGTTCTGGTCTGCTCCAACATCGTTATCTCGGCACTGCGCAAGGTCATTCCGGCCAAGGTGCATCTGCCGTGCTACATCGTTATCATCGCAACGTTTGTTACCGTCGTGCAGATGGTGCTGCAGGCGTTCGTGCCCGATCTGTACAAGGCGCTGGGCGTGTATCTGGCGCTGATCGTCGTCAACTGCATCATTCTGGGCCGTGCCGAGATGTTCGCCTGCAAGAACACCGTCGTGGACTCCGCGCTGGACGGTCTGGGCATGGGCATCGGCTACATCCTGACCATGCTGCTCATGTCCTCCGTCCGTGAGATCATCGGCAGCGGCACCTGGATGGGCATCACCATCATCCCCGAGAGCGTGGACCGCATGACCGTCATGAACTCCGCGCCGGGCGGCTTCTTCGTCTTTGGCTGCCTGATGGCCGGCTGTGTCTGGCTGGAGCGCAAGCTGAACAAGCCCATTGAGCGCAAGAGCTGCGGCGACGTCATGCTCGAGAAGATCGACGCCGCCAAGGAAGAACAGAAGGAGGGTGCCGCACAATGAGTTCTCAGATTGCAACGTTTGCCACCATCTTCTTCAGCATGATCCTGGTCAACAACTACGTGCTGGTGCAGTTTCTGGGTATCTGCCCGTTCCTCGGCGTTTCCAAAAAGCTGGATTCCTCCGCGGGCATGGGCGCTGCCGTTATCGTCGTCATGGTCATTGCCACGGCTGTGACCTTCCCGCTGCAGATCTTCCTGCTGGATGCCTATAATCTGGGTTACCTGCAGACGATCATCTTCATCCTCGTCATCGCCGTTCTGGTCCAGCTGATCGAGATCACGCTGAAAAAGTACGTCCCGGCGCTGTATCAGTCCCTGGGCGTCTACCTGCCGCTGATCACGACCAACTGCTGCGTGCTGGGCGTCACCATCCTGGCCGTGCAGGACTACTCCGCCGTTGTGGCCGAGTTCGGCTTCGGCCTGGCCTACGCTGAGGCGCTTATCTGCGCCGCCGGTGCGGGCGTCGGCTTCCTGGTCGCCATGCTGCTGTTCTGCGGCGTGCGTTCCCGCGTCGAGGCCGCCAACCCGCCGGAGAGCTTCAAGGGCCTGCCCATCACGCTGGTTTCTGCCGCTATCACCTCCATGAGCTTCATGGGCTTTGGCGGTCTGGTCGAAAACATCATCAACGCGATATTCTAAGAAAGGGGAATGGAGAGAATGAACCCGATCGTATTTGCTATCGTTGTCGTGGTGGTGCTGGGCCTGGCCGGCGGCGTGATCCTTGTGCTGGCCTCCAAGTTCATGGCTGTGTATGAGGACCCGCGCATCGCGCAGGTCACGGAATGTCTGGCCGGCGCCAACTGCGGCGGCTGCGGCTACGCCGGCTGTGCCGACTACGCCAAGGCCATCGTGGAGAACGGTGCCCCCACCTTCAAGTGTGCCCCGGGCGGCGACAAGACTGCCGACGCCATCAACACCATCATGGGCAATGCCACCGACGACCGCCCCAGCCTGCGCGCCACCGTCATCTGTGCGGGCGGCGAGAACTGCGGCAAGCGGTTTGACTACCAGGGCATCCAGACCTGCGCTGCTGCGGCCTCCATTGCGGGCGGCCCAAGCGCCTGCGCCTATGGCTGCCTGGGTCTGGGCGACTGCACCCGCGCGTGCAAGTTTGACGCCATCCACGTCATCAATGGCGTGGCCGTCGTGGACCGCAAAAAGTGCACCGGCTGCACGGCCTGCACCGTGACCTGCCCGCGCCACGTCATCCAGATGAAGCCCATTGCCCCGCAGCCCGCGGTCATGTGCTCCAACAAGGACAAGGGCGCGCTGGTCAACAAGACCTGCAAGGTCGGCTGCATTGCCTGCGGCCTCTGCGTGCGCAACTGCCCGAACCAGGCGATCTTCCTGAAGGACAACGTCGCTGTCATCGACTATACCAAGTGCAACGGCTGCGGCACCTGCGTCAGCAAGTGCCCCAAGAAGGCCATCCAGTGGGTCGAGGGTGCGCCCCGTCCCATCGACGCCCCGTGCCGCGCACGAGGTTCTGAAAACGCGCGTATAATTTTCAGGTAAACATCCCTGTGCTCCCCGCCGAGAATCGGCGGGGAGCTTTTTTTGCTTCGCACGGGAGGTATTCATCCCTCCCGTGCGCCTTGCCCACCCCGCCAAATTCCCTCCTGCCCCTACCTATCAACTGTATTTAAAAATTTTATCAAACTATTTTTAAAAAAACCGAGACAAATTCCTAAAACTATGCTATACTGTGTCCAGAATAACAACTCTGGTATTTTTCGGGAGGTTTACACGTATGGGAATCACCAAAGATATTTTGTATGTCGGCGTCAACGACCACCTTGTTGACCTGTTTGAGGGCCAATACGACGTGCCCAACGGCATGGCCTACAACTCGTACCTGATCTGCGACAACAAGGTCGCCGTCATGGACAGCGTCGATGCCCATTTTACCGACGAGTGGATCACCAAGATCGCCGCTGCACTGGGCGAGCGCACGCCCGACTACTTGGTCGTGCAGCACATGGAGCCTGACCATTCCGGCTCCGTCGCCGCGTTCGCGCAGGCATACCCCGGCACGACCATCGTCGCGTCCGCCCAGGCGTTCAACATGATGAAGGCCTATTTCGGCACCGACTACGCGGACCGCCGTGTCGTCGTCAAGGAGGGGGACACCCTGCCGCTGGGCACCCACACGCTGCACTTTGTCACCGCGCCGATGGTCCACTGGCCCGAGGTCATCATGACCTATGACGATGCAGACAAGGTCCTGTTCAGCGCCGATGCGTTCGGCAAGTTCGGCGCACTCGACGTGGAGGAGCCGTGGCTGCCCGAGGCCCGCCGCTACTTCATCGGCATCGTCGGCAAATACGGCGTGCAGGTGCAGGCCGTGCTGAAAAAGGCCGCCGCGCTGGACATCGAGATCGTCTGCAGCCTGCACGGTCCCGTCCTGCACAAGGAGCAGCTGGGCGATGTGCTGGCCGCCTACGACACCTGGAGTGCCTACCGCCCCGAGACCGAGGGTGTGCTCGTCGCCTACAGCAGCATCTACGGCCACACTGCCGAGGCTGCCAACCGTCTGGCCGAGGCCCTGCGCGAGAAGGGCGTGGAGACGGTTTCCATGGATCTGGCCCGCTGCGATATGGCCGAGGCCGTCGCGCAGGCATTCCGCTTCAGCAAGCTGGTACTGGCCACGCCTACCTACAACGCCGATGTATTCCCCTTCATGAAGGAGTTCCTCCATCACCTGACCGAGCGCAACTACCAGAACCGCACGGTGGCCTTTATTGAGAACGGCTCCTGGGCGCCGATGGCCGCCAAGGTCATGACCAAAATGCTTGAGGGCAGCAAGAACCTGACCTACGCTGCCACCACCGTCACGGTCCGCGGCACGCTGAATGCCGCCAGCGAGGCCCAGCTCGCCGCTCTGGCCGATGAGCTGAGCAGGTAATCTCCCTTTTCCTCTCAACTGCAAGCCCCGCCTCACAGCGCGTCTCTCGCGCCGTGAGGCGGGGTCTTTTTGCGGGCAGGGGGGAGGAGGACAACAAAACAATTGAAAATTTGCGCTTGACAAATCCGGGCAAATCCTGTATACTATCATTTGTCAATCGCATACGGATGATTAGCTCAGCTGGTTAGAGCGCTGCGTTCACATCGCAGAGGTCGAGGGTTCGAGTCCCCCATCCTCCATACAGAAACAAAGCTCCCATACGTCGTCCGGTGTGACTTTTGTTTTGATGCCGTACACATTTTAGCATACACTTGCCTTTTTTATGCAGAGTATGGTATACTCCACATTGGAAAACAAGTAAGGCAGATATAATGCACAGGGATGTGCTTTATATAAAAGCAGGATAAAAACGCAACGCATTTCTTTCGGAGAGATGCCAGAGCTGGTAGGTAGCCCAGCCGTCTGCACCATACAGTGCAGGTAAGTAACCTTCCCCTCCGGGTTGTCCGTTCCTGCAAGGATTTATTCAAGGAGGGTTCGTTATGGATATTGATTCTACAAAACTGACTGTATTTTTTGAAGCTCCATTCTGGGTCGGCGTGTTTGAGTGCATTGAGAAAGGAAAGCTCTCGGTGTGTAAAGTCACGTTTGGTGCAGAACCAAAGGACTACGAAGTCTGGGAGTATCTACTTAAAAATTACAGTCGGCTGCACTTCAGTCCATCTGTTGAGACAGTTGTGAAGAAAGAAGCTGTGAACCCAAAGCGATTGCAACGGCAAATCCGAAAGGAAGTAGCCGCCATGGGAATCGGTACAAAATCACAGCAGGCGTTGCAAATGCAGCGAGAAGAAAGCAAGCTGGTGCGAAAAGTACTTAGCCGCAAACAGCGCGAAGAAGAAAAGCAGCGTCAATTTGAACTGAAACAGCAGAAGCGAAAGGCAAAGCATCGAGGCAGATAATGCACCTTTGCTTTTATCCAGCAGGGTTTGGAGCAGGCACACCCCAACAAGAAGCCGGCCCAAAGGGGCAGAAAATTTTCAAGAATTGAAAATTTGTGGCCACGGGACGTTTCTTGCCCTCACCTTTTTGCTGCGTTTCGGAATTTTCACATTTCAATTTGCTCGCAGATTGTTGACAAGCTGCGCTTGGCTCGATACTATAAGGGCAAGCCAAACACACGCAAGGAGGTGCAACCACGACCACCGTAATCTACGCCCGCTATTCATCTGACAGCCGACGTGAAGCGTCCATTGAAGGACAGCCGCATGACTGCAAGGACTACGCCGAGAAAGCGGTGTCCATCTGGTGTCTGCCATGGACTTTTGTTTTGGCAGAAATTCACTATATCGGGGGTATTTTTTTATTGGCTGGTGCGGTATACTTGGCTTAGTTCAACCCATCGGAAATTGGCGAGAGGCAGCCGCAATGAGTTTGGCACCCTTCACAGCAGACAGGGGAGAGGTAAATACGCCATGAATTTGAAAAAAGTTCATCACATTGCCATTATCGGGAGCAACTATGAGAAATCAAGGCGCTTTTATGTGGATCTGTTAGGCTTTTCTGTCATTCGAGAAAATTACAGACCGGAACGCGATGATTATAAAATCGATCTTCAACTCGATGGGATGGAATTAGAACTTTTTATCATTAAAAATTGCCCGAAACGCCCCAGTTATCCAGAGGCTTACGGCCTCCGGCATCTTGCCTTTGCTGTAGACTCTGTCGATGATACCGTAAGAGAATTGAATAAAAGGGGCATCCCAACCGAGCCGATCCGAGTCGATGCTTACACAGGCAAAAAAATGACATTCTTTTCCGACCCTGACAATCTTCCTTTGGAAATTCACGAATAAAGTCAGACCGTCAAAAAATTGCATTCTTGCCGTACTGCGTGTGTAGGGGCGGCCATTGGTCGCCCGCGGGGCATGACCTGCCCGAAGGAGGAGTAAAATGGTACAGGTCGATTTGATCACTGGGTTTCTCGGCTCCGGCAAGACGACGTTCCTGCGCCGCTACGTGCAGTATCTCGTCGCGCAGGGGCACAGCGTCTGCATTCTGGAAAACGACTTCGGCGCGGTGAACGTCGATGCCATGCTGCTGCAGGACCTGATCGGGGAGCACTGCGACATAGAGACGATCAGTGGCGGCTGTGACTGCGACACCCACCAGCGCCGGATGCGCACCAAGCTGATCTCAATGGCAATGCGCGGCTTTGACCGGGTCGTCATTGAGCCGAGCGGCATCTTTGACGTGGACGAGTTCTACGACATTCTGCGGGACGAGCCGCTGGACCGCTGGTATACGCTGGGCAGTGTCATTGCCATTGTGGACGCCAAGCTGGAAAACGAGCTTTCCCCGCAGGCCGACTACCTGCTGGCCTCCGAGGCCGCCAGTGCCGGGCTTGTCGTCATGAGCCGCACGCAGCTGGCCGCGCCCGGCGAGGCGGAAGCGGTCATAGACCACCTGAACCGCGCACTGGCCGGCTGCCATTGTGCCCGCCGCTTTGGCGCGGACGATGTGCTGTGCCGGGACTGGAACGCGCTGACACCCGCTGATTTTGCCCGCGTGGATCGCTGCGGCTGGCGGCAGACAAGCTACGTCAAGCTGCATTTTGACGAGCACAAGGCGTTTACCTCGCTGTATTTCCTCGAGGCCGGGCGCAGTGTCGCGCAGGTCCGGCAGGCCGCGCAGACGCTCCTGCACGACGCGAAATACGGCCATGTGCTGCGCGTCAAGGGGTTTATCCCCGACGGCGGCGGCTGGGTCGAGCTGAACGCCGCCCGCGACGCCATAACCGTACAGCCCATTCCCAGCGGTCAGGAGGTGCTGATCGTGATTGGGGAAGGGTTGGATAAGGCCGCGATTGAGGCGGCTGTGAGGGGCTGCTAGGCGCGTCTGCGGGCGGATCGAGCGATGCGGAAATTTGCCCAGGTGACACTCGTCACTGCCGCAAACGATAAGGGCACACGCTGTATCCGCCCGCACTGCGTCGGTTGTTAAGCGGTTGTGAATATTTATACGCACGAATAAATATACAGGCAGCAAAGCCCCGGGATTTTCTGCTTTGGAAAATCCCGGGGCTATTGTTATTCAGGGCACATTTTCAAAAATTCCGCTTTTTCGTCTTATTCTTCGTCAAAGGCCTTCGTCCAGTTGTATTCCCGGTGCAGCGTGTGGCCGGTGTCGCTCTGGGCCTTGCGGGCGGTGTATTCGCCGATGACGGCGGACGGCATCAGCAGGGCCTTTTCGACCTCAGACTGAAAGACGAGCTTTGGATTTTTGATCCTGGGGTTCTTCATCAGGTCCTTCCAGTAGGTGTCGTAGTCCATCATGACCGACATCGCCTCAAACAGCGGGGTCAGGCTCTCATACCGGGCAATGACCTTGTTCAAAGCGTCCAAAAACTGCATGTTGGCCTTGCCCTCCATCATGCCGTCGTCCTTGCCTTTGACGTTGCGACGGCAAAAATAGGCCGTCATCTGCAAAATATCCTCGAATGCCTCCATCTGGCCGGTGGTCAGCCGGGCCGAGAGCGTGTCGCGGTCAATGTAGCGCAGCAGCGCCGCCGTGACTTCTTTCTTCGTCGCGGCATCCTCCGGCACCAGCTGGTTGACCGGCTCGGCGTCTGTCTCCACAAAGTCGGTGGTCTCGACGATGTCCGGCGTCTCGGGTGCGCCGTAGTCGTCCTCCACCTCCTCCGGCACACCTCCGGTGACGTAGATACGATAATTTTCCAGGTCCTCCAAAATTGCGCGGGACAGGTAGGGCAGGGGAGCGCTCTTGGTGCGTGCCACCGGGATGACCTTGGCGGCGTAGCGGGTGGCGACACCCTCGAACCAGCGGCGCAGACCGCCGCAGTTGTCAATGACGTTGTTCATCGTCTGGAAGAACGTCGCGTTGCCGCCGTCGATCATCTTATCATTGCCGCGCGGTGTGCCGGCCATTTTTACCATAGCATCGATGATCGTGCGCACGGCGTCCATCTCGTCCGCCGTCAGCTCGCGGATCAGCTTGTCGGGCTCTGCCTTGATCTCCAGCTCCTGGCGCAGCAATTCCGGCGTAGCACCGTAGGATAATGAGGGGATCGTCGTCTCGGGCACCGAGACATACTCGAGCGTCAGCACGTTCGGGTCGTCATCCAGCGTGCCGGTCTCGGCCAGAGTCAGCTTGCCCTTCTTGCTGCGGACCCGGTTGGACATGGATTTTGTGATCTCGTTCAGCTTGTCATCGGCGACCTGCTTGTCCACCGGCTCAATGGTGACAGCAATCGCAATGACGCGCTGACGATCTTTTTCGTAGACCTCATAGTCAAAATAGATGTCGGTGTGGCCGTTGATCTCGCTCTTGGCCTTGTCCAGCACGGTGCGGCGCACGTGGGCCCAGTTGGCCGCATTGCAGTCCACCTGCTTTTTCAGCGTCTCAATGTTCCAGACCAGCGGTTCGCCCTTCTCTTTTTTGGTGATGTACAGGTTCTGGTAGCTCTTGCACAGCTCATAAATTTTCAGACTATACTGGCTTTTCATCGGGAGCGTATAGGTGATATTCATCGTTGTGTAGAACTCTTTTAGCTGGATCAGGTGCGGCTTGAGCGACTGGTCGAGCGTCAGCACGATCTTGCCGGTGCCCTCGTCGATGGTCGCGCTGGAAAGCCAGCGGAACATCGTGATTTTCTGGGTGCCCGCCAGGCGGATCCACTGGACCTTGGCGTTGGCGATGTCCTCAATGTTTTTCTTGACCTGTTTGTACATCGAGCCGTTGTGCGGGTCAACGCCGCAGAGCTTCAAAAACTCGTAGATCGACATCTCGTACCGGGGCAGCTCGGTGTCCGACGGCTTGATCATCGCGAAAATGTGCAGCATCAGCTTTTGTTGGCTCAGCGAAAGGCTGTACATTGCGTTCTGGATCAGGTCGTTGGATTTGCGGACAATCGTCTGATTGCCGCGCCCGCTATAGGTAGCAACAAGGGTCGAAGGCGACGCCTTGGCAGACTTCGCCCCCTGCTTTTTGTTATGGTTGGCTTTTGGGGTCGTTTTCAACGTACTTTGGGGTGTCATTTGCAAAACCTCATCTTTTACAACACGTTAAACGTATCATAGCAGATTGTGCGCGCTGTGTCAATTATTGTAACATTCAGCACATTTCCTCCGTGCCGCACAAAATCCTGTGTTCTTTTGTTTTGGAAT
>ENA-OQDA01000136-OQDA01000136.1-human-gut-metagenome-genome-assembly--contig:-NODE-136-length-30682-cov-5.952086_pt1 | contig 30682 bp, 28 predicted proteins | sample MGYA00242771_ERZ504603 | MGnify/ENA primary metagenome ERZ504603 (study PRJEB26092, sample SAMD00036328) | human gut metagenome | host: Homo sapiens | study: EMG produced TPA metagenomics assembly of...
TGCCATTGCACTTTGCAGACAGCCCCCTTCGAACAAAACGGTTCTCCAGCGATCTAAAAGGCGTTTTTAGGGCCTCTGTGTATGGTGCATCTGCGCCTTGTCACCCTTTTGGGGAGTAATTTTGATTTGGAATACGGTATTTGATGACGAGGCGTTACGAGGCGCAGGAAACAGCAAAAAGCGGGAGAATCAGGGCACGGGGAGCTTAGCATGATACGTAATATTGCTTTTGATTTTGGCAATGTGATTGGGCGCTACAATTCGGAGGAACTGATTGGCCGGTTTTGCCAAGCGCAGGCAGATCGCCAGGCGTTCCGTCAGGCCATTTTTTATGATTGGGCTTCATTAGATGCAGGCCGAATCTCCTATGAGGTTTATACCGCACAGGCGCTGGAACGGCTGCCCAGCCGACTGCATACGGCTGCCCGCGCTTTTTTTCGTGATTGGTACCGCTATCTGCCCTATATGGACGATATTCCAGAACTGATAGCGGATTTAAAGGATCAAAATGTGCCGCGCTATCTTTTATCAAACGCATCTGTTTTTTTTGCACAGCATCTGGATTTTTATGACGCTGTACAGGGCTTTGACGGAATTGTCATTTCAGGCGAAGTGCAAATGGCAAAACCGGAGCCGGGGATTTACACCTATCTGCTGACGAAATATGCGCTTCGCCCAGAGGAATGCTTTTTTATTGACGATCTGGAGGAGAATATTAGGGCCGCCCGGCAGTGCGGGATGGAGGGCTACGTTTTTGACGGCGATACGCCCCGGCTGAGAAAAGCTATATTCTCCCGCTTAGGGCGGTAGCCTGCCCTTGCAAAACGGCGCAAAATGGGCTACGATTAACACATGATGTAAAAAGGGGGACTTGCCATGAAAATACAGGAATCGGGCGAAAATTATCTTGAGATGATTCTTATGCTAAAAAATGAAAAGGGCAGCGTGCGGTCAATTGACGTGGCGCATGCCCTTTCCGTTACCAAGCCCAGCGTTTCAAGGGCAATGTCCATTTTGCGCCAGGCGGGTCATATCACGATGGATGGGGAGGGTTTTCTGAGCCTGACGGCCTCTGGGCGCGAGATTGCGGAGCGGATTTATGAGCGCCATCGGCTTTTAACAGAGTATTTAACGGCGCTCGGCGTCAGCCCTGAAATAGCGGCGCAGGATGCCTGCCGGATGGAGCATGTGATCAGCCAGGAGTCGTTTGATAAAATCCGCGCGCATGTTTCAGGCGGGAAATTGTGATCGAGAATGAAACAGAATTTATATGGAAAAAACGCCGCCCAGATGCTGAGCCTACGTTTTCAGACGCAGCATCCAGTGGTCGCGCTTTTGTATTATTGTGAAATGTTTGCTGCGCTGTTTCTTTTTGATAGCTTGTTCTACACCGCTGTGATTTTGATCTGGATGATGCCGCTTGCCTGCCGGACGGCGGGTATACAGAAAACACTGCGCCTTTTGGGCGGTGCGGTTTTGCTGGGCGGGCTGCTTTTGGTGTTGAATCCGCTTTTGAATAGTGATGGGATTCATATCCTGTTTTATCTCGGGGAGCGTCCGGTAACGATGGAATCGCTGCTCTACGGCGCGCATAATCTGCTGCTGATTGCGGCGCTGCTAATGGTGTTCCCCTCGTTGAATGTGCTGCTGGACAGCGAGCGCATTTTATTCCTCTTTTCCCGCCTGATGCAGACGAGCGCGCTGATTTTGAGCATGTCCATGCGTTTTGTTCCTCTGCTTACCCGCCGTGCGCGGGAATTGCGGCAGCTGCACCGGCAGGATGGAGAAGGCCTGCCTGCACGATTGAGCCATGCAGGGAAGTTGCTCGGCGCGCTGCTGGATTGGACGATGGAGGAGGGCATGCAATCCTCCCGAACACTCCGGGCGCGTGGATACGGCGCGCAGAGCCGAAGCTTTTATGGAGTATTCCGCTTTACCGCCCGCGATGCAGGAGCAAGCTGCTTGTTGTTGACAAGCTTGGGCTTGATGATTGGCCTGCGCATCCTTGGCGCGGGGAAATGGCTTTATTTTCCCGCCTTTGAGGCGCCGCATATGGATTTTCTCCAGGCGGCGGGCCTTACCGTGCTATGCCTTACGTGCGGTTATCCGTTCCTACTGGAGGCTGGAAGCCGGACGCTATGCTGGATTGCCGCGCACAGAAGGAGGGAGCTTCTTGTCTGATCAACAGCAGATGATTGCGCTGCGGGACTATAGCTTTACCTATGCGATGGGGATAAAGCCTGCCCTGCGGCATATTTCCCTGGAAATCCAGGAGGGGGATTTTATCGTCCTCTGCGGTGCGTCCGGCAGTGGAAAAAGCACTTTGCTCGAAGTGCTGAAGCCGGATATTACCCCCTGCGGGGCCTCAGAAGGGGCGATTGAAACAGCACTTTCACCGCAGGAGGCAGCAATTGTTTTTCAAGATCCGGAATCGCAGTTGCTGACAGCTAGCGTGCTGAGCGATTTGGCGCTTCCAATGGAAAACTGCGGCTTGCCGCCTCAGATCATGCGCCGCCGTATGGCGGAAACGGTGAGCTTTTTCGGGCTCGAACATTTGCTGCACAAAGGGCCGGAGCTTCTCTCCGGCGGGGAGAAGCAGCTAGTTTCCCTTTGCGCTGCGCTCATGATGCAGCCGAGGCTGCTGCTACTTGATGAGCCTACCGCGCAGCTCGACCCGATTGCGGCGCGCGCTTTTTTTGATATGCTCCGCCGTGTGCATGAGGAGCTGGGGATTACCGTTGTGCTGGCGGAGCACCGGCTCGATGAGGCAGCGGCGCTTTGCAGCAGCCTAATGCTCCTGCAAAACGGCGAAATACGATATAGTGGAGCGCCGGAAAAGGTCTTTCGACGGATTTGGCGCGAGCAGGATGCAGCGTTTCTTCCGTTTGTGCCGCAGCTGCCGCTGTGTTCTTTGGCGCTGGATGCGGAAAAACCGCTCGCCCTGACGCCGCCTGCGCTGCGGGAACGCATCCGTCCTCTTTTGCCGGGGGGCTGGAAAAAGGAGGCGTCTGGGACGGAACCGTCCTATGGGAAACCGGTGCTTTTCTTTCGAGATGTGTGCTTTGCCTATGAGAAGGGGGAACCAGTGCTGCAAAATCTGCGCATGGAGCTTAGAGAATGGGAGCTCCTTTGCCTGCTCGGCGGAAACGGCAGCGGGAAGAGCACGCTTTTGAAGCTTGCTGCGGGAATTTTGACGCCGCATGCAGGGTGGGTTCAACGGAGAAAAGGCTTGCGGATCGGTTATTTGCCGCAAAGCTTGCAGGCGTGTTTCCTGGCCGATACGCTGGCGGAAGCGCTTGCTGACAGCCGCCGGCGGGGAGGCTGCTCCGTAGAGGAGCAGGAGCGCATGGTGGCCGCCTTTGAGCTGGAGGCGCTACTCGGCCGCCACCCTTATGATCTCAGCGGTGGAGAGCAGCAGCGGGCGGCCTTTGCTTCACTTTTGCTTCGCCGCCCGGATGTGCTGTTGCTCGATGAACCCACGAAAGGGCTTGACCCAGCGGCGAAATCTTTTTTGGGAGAGATGCTGCACCGGCTGCACATGCCGGTTTTGCTTGCTACACATGATATCGCCTTCGCGGCAGCCTTTGCGGACCGCTGCGCCATGCTCTTTGATGGCGCGCTGGCAGATGCTTCTCAGCCGCGCAGATTTTTTCAAGGAAGCCGGTATTATACCACTGTGATTGGCCAAGCGCTTTCTCCTCTTGGCTGCGATGCGATTTTATATGAGGATGTGCTTTCGTTATGCGGGCGAAAAGAGCGGGAATGACACTGGGCGGCGGTTGCCTTGCGGCGGCGCTGCTGGCGGCGTTTTTGCAGAAAGGGGAGGGCTCCTTTTTGCCCGCGCTGCTGCTTGCGGTGAGCGGTGTGCTGCTGGTGCTCTTTGCGGGCTTTGAGCGTAGCCGTGCAGGAGCGCAGGCGGTGGTGCTGATCGCTCTGCTGTCGGCCGTTTCCTGTGCGGGCCGGGTTTTATTCGCGGGCCTTCCAAGCGTGCAACCTTCCTCGAGCCTGATTATTTTGACGGGGATCGTATTCGGCCCGCAGGCGGGGTTTATGACGGGCGCGATGACGGCTCTAACCTCTAATATGCTCTTGGGGCAAGGGCCGTGGACGGTTTGGCAGATGTCGGCTTGGGGGATGATGGGGCTATCCTCCGGCTTGCTTCAGCGACTGCTAAAACGGCACGGGCTCCTGCTTTCGCTGTATGGATGCGTATGGGGCTTTTTATTCGGCTGGTTTATGAATCTCTGGACGGTATCCGGTGGCTTTTTCGGGCCGTTTTCCCTGCGGGCGGTGGTGGCGGCATGCGCGGCCTCTCTTCCGCTTGATTTGGCTCATGCGGCCTGTAATTTGCTGCTTCTCCTTTTGTTCGCAAAGCCGTTTTTGCGGAAAATGGAACGGATTGCCGTAAAATATGGGCTTAAACAGCAAATTTAAAGCTGTTTTGAAAAGGAGAAAACAAAAAGGTGGGAACCGCCAGTGCGGCTCCCACCTTTTGTGATATGAATTTATTGGCGTGAAAGCGTCAAACGCTGATCTCCACCTCAAGCCCTAGCTCATCTGCACAGCGGTCGAGAATCGGGCGGATGTGTTCCGTTATAAATTCCTCCGTTTGCTGCGGGGCGCGGCCGACAAAATTCGCCGGATGCATGAGGGCCTTCAGCTCCTCAAGCGTGGTGCCAAAGAGCGGATCGTTTGCAATGCGTGCGAGCAAGTCGTTTTCACCGCCCTGCTCTTTGACGACTTTCCCGGCCGCCATGGAGTGCACACGGATTGCCTCGTGCAGCTCCTGCCGGTCGCCGCCGCGCTTGACGGCGTCCATCATAATGTTTTCCGTCGCCATGAATGGCAGCTCGGCCATCAGCCGCTTCTCGATGACCTTTGGATAGACTACCAGCCCGCTGACCACGTTGATATACAGCTCCAGTATCGCATCTGTTGCCAGGAATCCCTCCGCCACGCTGATGCGTTTGTTTGCGGAATCGTCAAGCGTGCGCTCAAACCATTGGGTAGAGGCGGTCATTGCCGGGTTCAGCGTATCCGCGACCACATAGCGGGCGAGGGAGGCAATGCGCTCGCTGCGCATGGGGTTGCGCTTATAAGCCATAGCAGAGGAACCAATCTGGTTCTTTTCAAATGGCTCCTCCACCTCCTTGAGATGCTGCAAAAGCCTTAAATCGCTCGAAAATTTGGCTGCGGATTGTGCAATGCCGCTCAGGACGGAAAGAACCTGGCTATCCACCTTGCGGGGATAGGTTTGGCCGGAAACCGGGAAACAGGCCGCAAAGCCCATTTTCTCCGCAATTTTTTGATCAAGCTGTTTTACCTTGCTGTGATCGCCATTGAACAGCTCCAAGAAACTTGCCTGCGTGCCCGTGGTGCCCTTGGAGCCGAGCAGCTTCATCTGCGAAAGTTGGAATTCAAGCGATTCAAAATCAAGCAGCAAATCTTCCAGCCACAGGGAAGCGCGCTTGCCGACGGTGGTCGGCTGAGCGGGCTGGAAGTGAGTAAAGGCGAGGCAGGGCAGGTCTTTATACGCCAGCGCAAACTGCGCGAGCTTATCCATGAGGTTCACAAGCTTTTTGTGAATCAGACGCAGGCCCTCGGCCATTGTGATGATATCCGTATTGTCGCCCACATAGCAGGATGTGGCGCCTAAATGGATGATTGGCTTTGCCTTGGGGCACTGCACGCCATAGGCATAAACGTGGGACATCACATCGTGCCGCACCAGCCTTTCACGCTCCTGGGCAATTTCGTAGTTGACGTCATCCTGATGTGCTTTCAGCTCGGCGATCTGCTCATTTGTGATCTCCAGGCCGAGCTCTTGCTCACTTTCAGCGAGCGCAATCCAGAGCCGCCGCCAAGTGCGGAATTTGAAATCCGGGGAGAAGATATATTGCATCTCCCTGCTGGCATAGCGGGAGTTGAGGGGGGATTCGTAACGATCTTTCATTCAATGCCTTCCTTTCCTAAAACGGGTGCGTTTAGAGATGAATTATGTCCGGCGGCATGCTTCGTGTTTTTCGTGATCCTACCAGCCGGCTGCTTTGAGAGGAAATTGCCGTTGATTTCATCCAGCGGAATGGGGTATTCCCCTGTAAAGCATGCGTCGCAGAAGGTGCGTTCCTCCGTGCCGACGAGTGCATACAGGCTTTCGCAGCTTAGAAAGCCTAGGCTATCTGCCCCAATGGCTCGACAAAGCTCATCCACCGTGTGGCGGTTGGAGGTTAGCTCTTCGCGCGTAGGAATGTCCGTGCCGAAATAGCAGGGCCAATGGAGCGTTGGGGAAGAAATGCGCACATGCACCTCTTTTGCCCCCGCGTTCTTCAGCGCGCGGATAATGTTCGCGCTCGTTGAGCCGCGCACGATGGAATCATCCACCATGACGATGCGTTTGCCTGCCACGCTTTGCCGCAAAACGTTTAATTTGATGTTGATGCTGGCCTCCCGTTCGCCCTGCTCCGGCTTGATAAAGGTGCGTCCTACGTAATTGTTGCGCACGAAGCCAGCCTCATAGCGAATGCCACTCTCCTGTGCATAGCCGATGGCGGCATCCAGGCCGGAATCTGGCACGCCGATCACGATATCAGCCTCCACCGGGTTCTCCTTTGCCAGCAGCGCCCCCGCGCGCAGCCTTGCTGCGTGGACGCGCACGCCGTCGAGCGTAGAGTCGGGCCGCGCGAAATAGATATATTCAAACACACACATGCGCCGAGGTTGCTCTGCGCAATGGGTGCGTATACTGCGCAACCCACCGGCATCCACGACGACGACTTCGCCGGGCTCTACATCGCGGATAAACTCTGCATTGACAGCATCAAGCGCACAGGTTTCGGATGCAATCACGTAGGAACTGCCTAGGCTGCCGATTACAAGCGGTCGGAAACCGAACGGATCCCGGGCTGCAACCAGCTTTTGCGGGCTCATCACCAACAGGGAATAAGCACCCCGGATGCGCCCCATCATGCGCACTACAGCCTGCTCGACGCTTCCCGCCGCAATGCGCTCCTGCGCGATCACATGGGCGATCACTTCAGAGTCAATTGTCGTCTGGAAGATCGCGCCTCCCCCTGCAAGCTCCTCCCGCACGGTTTCGGCATTCGTCAGATTGCCGTTGTGTGCGATAGCAAGGCGGCCTTTTACATAGCGCATCAGAAGCGGTTGGCAATTTTGCACGAGGCTCCCGCCCGCTGTGGAGTAGCGGACGTGGCCGATTGCGGCCTGCCCTGGCAGAGAGGCAAGCACGCCTTCATCGAACACCTCGCTGACCAGACCCATAGCCCGATGAACGCTCAGCACGCCCTGGTCGCTGACCGCGATGCCGCAGCTTTCCTGCCCGCGATGCTGTAGGGCGTAGAGGCCGTAATAAACGGCCTGCGCCGGGGGCGTTTCCAGATCGCCGTAAATGCCAAATACGCCGCACTCCTCGTGCAGCGTGTCAAAGGGCGGCCGGTTTCTCAAATGCGTTTCCTCCAAACAGTATCGATCACAGATGCCGGCGCGCCGGCATCTGTGATTTAAAATTTGATTTATTTCAGGCCCAAGCGCTTCGCCATCTCATCATAGGCCTCTTCCACGCTGCCCATATCGCGGCGAAAACGGTCCTTATCGAGCTTTTCATGTGTGGTCATATCCCAAAAACGGCAGGTGTCGGGGGAGATTTCGTCCGCTAAGATGATCTGGTCATGATAACGGCCGAACTCGAGCTTGAAGTCGATCAGCTCCACGTTGACGCTGGCAAAGTAGTTGCACATGATTTCATTGATTTTGAGCGCCATGGAGCGGATGGCGTCGATATCCGCCTGCGTTGCAAAGCCGCATGCGATCGCGTGGGAATCATTGATCATCGGGTCGCCGAGCGCATCGTCCTTATAGCTGAACTCGAGAACGGGGCAGAGAAGCTGCGTGCCCTCTTCCAGGCCGAGCCGCTTTGCCATGGAGCCAGCCGCCTTGTTGCGGATGATAACCTCTAGAGGGACGATCGTAACACGCTTGACCGCAGTTTCACGCTCGCTGAGCTCCTCGACGAAATGCGTGGGAATCCCTTCCTTTTCGAGCATCTTGCACATGAAGTTGGACATTTTGTTGTTGATGACGCCTTTGCCGGTGATCGTCCCCTTCTTTAACCCGTTAAAGGCGGTTGCGTCGTCTTTATAGTCGACGATCAGGATATCCGGGTCCTGCGTCGCATACACCTTTTTGGCCTTGCCCTCGTAAAGCATCTCTTTCTTCTCCATGAATACATCCTCCGTTTGATATAAAATATTTTGGATCAGCAGGATTAAAAATGAGAAAACCGGAAACCGCAGCGCTGGAAAGCGATACGGTTCCCAGATTCTTGTTTAAAAAACGCTGGCAATGCGTTCGATTGCTTCCACAGTGCGCGCCGCGTCGCCGAATGCAGTTAGGCGGAAATAGCCCTCGCCTGCCGGGCCGAATCCGGAGCCCGGCGTGCCGACAACCTGCGCCTTTTCAAGCAACTGATCAAAAAATGCCCAGGAGGTGAGGTCATCCGGTGTTTTGAGCCAGATATAGGGGGAGTTCACTCCGCCCCAAGCTTGGAAGCCTGCGCCGCGCAGCCCCTCCGCAATCACGCGGGCATTTCGCTGATAATAACCAATGATTTTGCGCACCTCGCGCCGGCCTGCATCAGAATAAACCGCCTGTGCCGCGCGCTGGGTAACATAAGAGACGCCATTGAACTTGGTTGCTTGCCTGCGCGCCCAGAGGTTGTTGAGAGAAACGCCGTTTCTCTTCAGCTCTTTGGGGACAACCGTGTAGGCACAGCGTACGCCCGTAAAGCCGGCAGTTTTGGAATAGCTTCGGAATTCAATCGCACAGTTTTTTGCACCCTCGATTTGATAAATACTGTGGGGAATACCCTCCTGTGTGATATAGGCTTCGTAGGCGGCGTCGTAGAGGATCACGCTGCCTTCGCGGTTTGCATAATCGACCCACTGCTTCAGGCCGTCAAAGTCAATGGCCATACCGGTGGGATTATTAGGAAAGCAGAGATAAATCAAATCCGCATGCTCCGTGGGGAGCTCCGGCAAAAAATGATGCTCTGCCGTGCAGGGTAGATAGACAAAATTGCTCCACCGGCCGTTTGCCAATAGATCTCCGGCTCGCCCCGCCATTACATTCGTATCCACATAGACCGGATAGATCGGGTCGCACACCGCGACGGTATTCTCCACCCCGAAGATATCTCCGATGTTTCCAGTGTCGCTCTTCGCGCCGTCGCTGACGAAGATTTCATCCGCGGCAAGGGAAACGCCGTAGGCGGCAAAATCATATTTTAAAATTTTATCCAAAAGGAAATCCTGCCCATACTCCGGCGGGTAACCGTGGAAGCTTTCCTCCTGCGCCATTTCGTCAACAGCCTTGTGCATCGCATCAATGACAGCCGGAGGCAAGGGGCGGGTGACGTCGCCGATACCCAGGCGAATGATATCCGCCTGGGGGTGCGCCTGCTGATAAGCCGCTATTTTTTGAGCGATGGTGGAGAAAAGATAGCTACTTGGAAGCTTCAGGAAATTTTCATTGATTTTCATCGGTCCGATCACCCTTTCTTTAAATTGTTACAAAGTGGAAAACGGGCTATTGCCCGAACTCCTTCGGATTGCATTCGCAGTCGCAAACGAACGCGGCGGGGCCAGTCATCCAAACGGTATCGGCGCGTTCATCCCACTCAATCTCGAGGTCTCCGCCGCGCAGATGGACGAGCACCCGCCGGCCTGTCCGGCCGTTCAGAACGCAGGCGACTGCCACAGCGCACGCGCCCGTGCCGCAGGCCCAGGTTTCACCGCTGCCGCGCTCCCACACACGCATTTTGACCTCGTGGTCATTGATGACGTTGACAAACTCCGTGTTGACCCCCTCCGGGAAGAGCGGGTCACGCTCAAATTTCGGGCCGAAGTCCTCCAGTGGGAATTTGCCCACGTCGAGAAAATCCTCAAACACCACACAGTGCGGGTTTCCCATCGAAACGCAGGTGATATGTGCATGGATGGGCTTTGCGGCGCGTTCATTCTCTATTTTAACCCGTTGGTTGACAATTTTGTCCCCCGGCAGCCTGACCGGGATTTCGGCGGGCGTAAGGATTGGCCTGCCCATATCGACGCGCACGGTTTTGACGGCGCCGCCTTCGATGTTGAGATAGAGTGTTTTGATTCCGCTGAGGGTTTCAACGGTAATCACATCTTTTTTGACGAGCCCACGGTCATAGACGTATTTGCCCACGCAGCGGATTCCGTTTCCGCACATCTTGCCGCGCGAGCCGTCGGCGTTGTAAATATCCATTTTGCAGTCGGCAATTTCGCTCGGCTCGATGAGGATGATGCCGTCGGAGCCGACGCCGAAGTGGACATCGCTGAGCCGGACGGACAGTTCCGCCGGATTCAGAACAGGGTCTTCGAAGCAGTTGAAATATAGGTAGCAGTTGCCGATGCCGTGCATCTTTGTGAATTTCATCGAATCACCCTTTCTCATATCGCCTTCACGCCGTGGAAGAGCACGTTGCGTGCGGTATCCGCCATGCGCATACCGGTCGCCATGCTTCGCTTCTGGAGCAGACGGTAAGCCTCGGGTTCAGAGAGCGAAAGCTCCCGCATGAGCAGCGCTTTAGCCCGAGCTACCAGCTCCTTTTCGCCGCTGGAGCGGCCCTGCTCGCCATGCGTGCCGCAGGCAATGCCCGATGCACATGCAAGCGTTTGTACCATGCCGATGAATTCCAAGCGGTTGAGCGGCAGGTGAAGGCTCACCACATTGCTGTAGCCCTGCACAGGGATCTGGCCGGAGGAAACTAGCTCAATCAGATCAAACCCATCCGGCAGCATTTGGGCGAGCTGCGCAGGGGAAAGATCGGGCAGCCGCGCGCAGATTACCACGCCATTTGGTAGGGCGCTCACGGCCGTAAGCACCTCCGCGCCTGAGGAATAGACGCCCGCTACGGAAAACGATGCATTCAAAAGCACTTTTTTCATCTGAGAGGCGGCCTGTGCACGCGGAAGGGCGAGAAGGATAGATTTCACGGTGCCTCACCTTCCCCTTCTCCGCCGCCTATTTTTATAACCTATATTATATAGCCTGCCCTGATAGAAATCAATTGTCAGATTGCGCGGGATCGGCTTTCCATGCATTTCAAAAATGGGCATGTTGTCAGAGCGGGAGGCAGGCTTCTTCCTGCTTCAGAAGCGGGTGGTATGGGCACAAATGCTTACGCTTCCGGCAAGCCATGGATGATACTGCCGCGTGGTGCTGAGGCAGCCGGTAGGGGCGCAGGATTTCAAGAGAGATAGAAGCCTTTTCTAGAATGCTGATCCCTGCCGCAATGGGTATGGAGCAACGCCCTGGTTGTTTATTTATGCAACTGAATGCATAAATTTGCATATTTTTCTGTGTATTGCGGCAAGATAGAATAATCTATGTATAATGGCCGAGAAGCAAGCAATTAGAGAGGTATAATTTGTGCGCAATGCCGTTCTTTCACCTGCCTGCCTGTTTTATGTGGATTCCTGTTGAAATTTGAAAAGAAACATGCTAATATTAACGTTTAGAGGAAGGGGATAGGCCAAGCTCTGCCCCTTTTACGCACGGCGTTATGCTTCCCTTCGCGGGAAACAGCGGGGACCGGCAGACGCGCCGAACCCGCTTCTTTTTTTGCCCGTTTGGGCGCAATGAATTTATCAGGAAGGCACGGTGAAGCCAGTGAGAGCTTATCTGGTTCTGGAAGATGGTTCCATCTATGAGGGCGAGGCCCGCGGCGCATTCCGCGAGATGGCATGCGAGGTCGTTTTCAACACCTCTATGACCGGGTACCTTGAAATTTTGACCGATCCGTCCTATGCCGGGCAGGGCGTGGTGATGACGTACCCGATGATCGGCAACTACGGCGTTAGCCGCGAGGATTTTGAATCCATCCGTTTGCAGCCGTGCGCATTCTTTTTGCACGAGCTGTGCGACACGCCTTCCAATTTCCGCAGTACCGCTTCTCTGGAATCGGTGCTCAACGAATTTGATATTCCCTGCATCGTCGGCCTTGATACGCGCGCGATTGTCAAAAAACTCCGGGAAAGCGGCACCATGCGCGGTATGATGACCGACGATATTTCTAATATGAAGCACTGCATGGAGGTGATCGGGGCGTTCCGCCAGGTTGGCCTTGTGGAATCCGTGAGCATTACAAAGCCTGAGATCGTGGGCGAAGGCAACACCGGCCCCAAGATCGCACTGATGGATTTCGGCGTGAAGCGCAATATCGCGCGGAGCCTGGCAAGCCGCGGCTGTGAGGTCACCATCTACCCCTGCTTTGCCACAGCGGAGGAGATCATCGCCGCGAAGCCGGACGGGCTTATGCTCTCCAACGGCCCCGGCGACCCGAAGGACTGCAAAGGGATCATCCGAGAGATCGCGAAGCTTTACGATTACGGGATGCCCACCTTCGCCATCTGCCTAGGGCATCAGCTCATGGCGCTCTCCCAGGGCGGCGATACCGAGCGCATGAAATACGGCCACCGCGGCGCGAACCATCCAGTGAAGTTTCTGGAGGAGGACCGCTCCTACATCTCCTCGCAGAACCACGGCTATATGGTCAAGGCCGAGGGCCTGCCACGCAACGCGGAGGTCAACTGCGTCAACGTAAACGACGGCACAGTTGAGGGCGTCGTCTACCACGGAAAGCCGGTTTTCACCGTTCAGTTCCATCCGGAGGCTTCCCCCGGCCCACATGATACATCGTTTCTGTTCGACAAGTTTATCCGCATGATTGAGAAGGAGGAGCTGCAATGATCGATCAAAGCATTAAAAAAGTCCTTGTCATCGGTTCCGGCCCCATCATCATCGGCCAGGCGGCGGAGTTTGACTATGCCGGCACGCAGGCCTGCCGCTCCCTGCATGAGGAGGGCGTGGAGGTTGTGCTTGTTAACTCCAACCCCGCCACGATCATGACGGATAAAGACATTGCGGATAAGGTCTACATTGAGCCGCTGACCATCCCAACCGTGCGCCGCGTGCTGGAGGTGGAGAAGCCCGATTCCATCCTGCCCACCCTGGGCGGACAGACGGGCCTGAACCTCGCCATGGAGCTCGAGGAGAAGGGCATCTTGAAGGAGCTCGGTGTGCGGCTGATCGGCATTAACGCAGATGCGATCAAGAAGGCGGAGGACCGGCAGGCGTTTAAAGATACCATGCTTTCCATCGGCGAGCCGTGCGTTGCCTCCAAGGTGGTGGAAACGGTGGAGGATGCGCTGGAATTCTCCGCCTCCATCGGTTATCCGGTCATCGTCCGCCCGGCCTATACGCTTGGCGGCACCGGCGGCGGCATCGCGGATGATGAAGAGGAACTGCGCGAGATCGCGCACAACGGCATCCGCCTTTCCCGCGTGGGGCAGGTGCTCATTGAGCGCTGTATCGCGGGCTGGAAGGAAATTGAATACGAGGTGATGCGCGATTCCAAGGGCAACTGCATCACCGTCTGCAATATGGAAAACCTCGACCCGGTGGGTGTACATACGGGCGATTCGATCGTCGTTGCGCCCAGCCAGTCGCTCTCAGATAAGGATTACCAGATGCTGCGCTCCTCTGCGCTCAACATTATTTCCGCCTTGGGCATCCAGGGCGGGTGCAACGTGCAGTACGCATTGAACCCAGATTCCTTTGAATACGCGGTGATCGAGGTGAACCCCCGCGTTTCCCGCTCCTCCGCGCTGGCCTCTAAGGCGACGGGCTACCCGATTGCGCGCGTGGCGGCGAAAATTGCGCTGGGGTTGGGGCTCGACGAAATCCCGAACGCAGTCACGGGCAAGACCTTTGCAAGCTTCGAGCCCGCGCTCGACTACTGCGTGGTGAAATTCCCCAAGTGGCCGTTTGATAAATTCGTCACCGCCAAGCGCACGCTTGGCACGCAGATGAAGGCGACCGGCGAGGTCATGGCGATCTCCCGTTCGTTTGAGGCGGCGCTTTTAAAGGCGGTCCACTCGCTGGAGGAGCACCGCGAGAGCCTGATGGTGCCCGCTCTTCTGGAGATGAATGATGAAGCGCTCATTGAGCAGCTTCACCACATTGACAACGAGCGCATTTACGCGGTTGCCGCCGCAATTTATAACGGAATCCCACTGGAAACCATCCATGCAATCACAAAGATTGACTACTGGTTTCTCTATAAAATTCAATCCATTACGGATATGGAGAAAAAGCTGCGCAGCGGCGTAAGCGATAAAGAAACACTGCTCAAGGCCAAACAGATGGGCTTTTTAGATAGCGTGATTGCCAAGGATATCGGCATCACGCCCGCTGCGGTGAAAAACATGCGCAAGATGTGGGGCATCCAGCCCGCCTTCTCTGTGGTTGATACCTGCGCCGCCGAATTCCGGGCGCAAACGCCGTATTACTACTCCGACTACGGGGTGGAGAACGAGGTGGACCCCTCCTGCGACCGCAAAAAGGTGCTTGTGCTCGGCTCCGGCCCAATTCGCATCGGGCAGGGCATCGAGTTTGACTACTGCTCCGTGCACTGCGTCTGGGCGCTAAAAAAGGCGGGCTGCGAAACGGTGATCGTCAATAACAACCCGGAAACGGTTTCCACGGATTTTGACGTGGCGGATAAGCTCTATTTCGAGCCGCTCACGCCCGAATACGTGACCAATATCGTTGAGCTCGAAAAGCCGGACGGCGCGATCGTCCAGTTCGGCGGCCAGACGGCCATTAAGCTCACCGAAACGCTCAACGATCTCGGCGTGAAAATCCTCGGCACGGACGCGACCATGTGGACGCGGCGGAGGACCGCGAGCGTTTTGACGAAATCCTGGAGCAGTGCGCCATCCCGCGCCCGAAGGGGCAAACGGTATTCACGGAGGAAGAGGCGCTTGCCGCCGCGCATATGCTGGGCTACCCCGTGCTGGTGCGCCCGAGCTACGTGCTCGGCGGGCAGGGCATGCAGATTGCCGCTTCCGACGCGGACATCTGCGAATTCATGGCGATCATCAACCGCACGATTCAGGATCACCCGGTGCTGGTTGATAAATACCTCATGGGGCAGGAGGTGGAAGTGGATGCGATCTGCGACGGGCGCGATATCCTTATCCCCGGCGTTATGGAGCATATCGACCGCGCGGGCATCCATTCCGGCGACTCGATCTCCGTTTATCCCGCCGTCAGCTTGAGCCGGAAGGTGCAGGATACGATCGTGGATTACACCCGGCGCCTTGCGTCCGCGTTGCAGGTGGTCGGCATGATGAACATCCAGTTCATTGTTTATAACGAAACGGTTTATATTATCGAAGTGAACCCCCGCTCCTCCCGCACGGTGCCCTATATCAGCAAGGTGACCGGCATCCCCGCCATTGCGCTCGCAACACGCGCCATGCTTGGCGAGCGGCTGGCCGATATGGGCTATGGCACTGGGCTTTATCGCCACAGCGGCTATTACGCGATCAAAATGCCGGTGTTCTCCTTTGAGAAAATTCTCGGAGCGGATACGAGCCTAGGCCCGGAGATGAAATCCACCGGCGAGGTGCTTGGCATCTCTAGGAGTTATGATGAAGCGTTGCTCAAGGCCTTTGACGGCGCGGGCGTGCATCTGCCGAAGGATGGCAAAATCATCGTCACCGTTCGCGATAAGGATAAGGCGGAAATCTGCGAAATGTTCAAAAACATGAAGGATATGCAGTTCCGGCTCTATGCAACGCCCGGCACGCGCAAGGCGCTCATGGCAGCGGGCGTGCCGGCTGAGCCGATCAACAAAATCTCCGGCGATTCGCCGAATATCCACGATATGCTCGCGGCGGAGGATGTTTCCCTCATCATCAACACGCCCACGCACGGCAGGCTTGAAAACCGCGACGGCTTTAAGCTGCGCCGCCTGGCGGTGGAGGCGGGCTGCTCCTGCCTGACGAGCCTGGACGCTGCGAAGGCAATCATGGAGAGCACGCGGATTGTGGAAGCGGATACGGTGAATTTGACGGATATCGCGACGCTGTAAATTGAAATTAAAAAGATCTCCGGCTGCCTGCGGCGTATTGGATTGCGCCGTGGGCATTTTTGTTTTCTTGACTTTTGCAATGACGATGCTATCATGAAGATAAGAGAATCAAAAGGGGGCGTAAAATTGAAAAGAACAAAATTTTTGTCTATTTTGCTCACAGCATTGCTTTTATTGACCCTACCCGCCTGCGGCGGCTATCAGACACTAACTCATATTACAGCGCGCGACGGGCTCTCTGGCCAATCCTTCTCTGCGAAGCTTGTTGCCCGGCGTGGGGAGGTTGGCGGTTCCTTTACGAGCTTTGTATCGTCAGACTCATTGATCGAGTTAAAAGAAAAAATACAGAAGCGCGCCGTCGACGCAGAAAATATAGATACGGCCGTCTATCAGGAACAATATATTTTGTTCACAAAGAAAGAAGCTGAAAGCTCTGCTTTCTTCCTGCTCGCGCGCGTACCGAATGCGGAGGGGGATGAGCAGCCGCGCTACGCCCTGTTCGCGCCGGTGGCGAGCTTCGGTCAGGCGGAGACGGGCGGCGGGGAAAGCTTGGTATATTTCCCCTATCATCTGGTGAAAAATGCGGAAATCCAGATGTACCCCGGGCAGTCCGTCATCCCGGAGGGCACGGCCTATCCGGCGGATGCGGAGATCGATGCGTTCGAGGCGTTTTATCAGGCGCTTGCGGCCGGTGAAACGCAGCGCGAGGGCGATGTGCTAAAGGTCAAGAATACAAAGAGCGGCAAAACAATGCAGCTCACGTTTTATGAGGGGCAGGGAAGGAAAATGGTGCGGTTTTCAGCCGCCCCTTCCGCTGAAAACTGACGGTATCCATTGCAATCAAAAATAGCCCCAGCCCCGCATAATATGGCGGAGCCGGGGCTTGGTTACGTTTGCTATCTGGGCCGTTTTCCCTTGTGTTTGCGCAGCTCTATTACGGTTTGCCCGGCGTTGTAAGAGGCGCGAATGGTTTTGATCCGCGTGCTGGTGAGATCGTTTCGCACCATGTTTTTAAGCACTTGCCCATGGCTGTAGCCGTGAATGACAATGATTTCCCTCACCTCTTCCGGTGCGTTGTCGATGAGCAAATCGAGCCGAAAACGGGCTTCGCGCGCATGCATGCCATGGATGTCGACAATCATCTGGCTGCCCTGCCGGGTTACCTGAAACAAACGGAAAATCTCCCCTCTGGAATGAATTCAGAAAAAGGAGCAGAGAGCAACTGCTCCCTGCCCCATTGCAAGTTGTGGCTACTGCTTTTCATTCTCGCCCGACCGTGCGGCCTGTTTCTCCGCCTCGCGTTTACCCTCCGGTGTGTCGCGGTAATATTGCGTTTTCGGGTGGGGGTGCTCCCTGGATGCCCAGAGCTTTTCCGCCTCCGGGGCCCAGGCTGCGGCGAATTTATCACACTTTGCGCACAGCATTTCCGCGCTCTCCGGCGAAATGAGATCAGTGGATTTTGCACCCGTCTCCTCGATCATCCTGCGCAGGCAGTCAGGGTTCTCCAGCATCGGACAGGGGCGCAGATGGTTATCATTGAACGGCTGACCGCGCCAGTAGGCCTGGAACAGGGGGCGGCGCAGCGCCTCAATCAGCGTGTGTGTGCGGATGTTGGAATCCGAAAAATGGATGAATACGCAGGGCTCGATATCGCCCGCGGAATTGATGTGGAAATAGTTGCGTCCGCCCGCGATGCAACCGCCGACATATTCAGCGTCGTCCTGAAAATCAAAGACGAACATGGGTTTGCCGGTTTTGCCGTTACGCATTTTGCGCAGCCAATCATACATATGCTTTCTCTGCTCCGGCGTGGGAATTAGCTCTGGGTAGGCGTCGTGCCCGACCGGCATATAGTTAAAATACGCGCCGAACTTGACTCCCTTTTCAATCATTAGGTCGATGAATGCATCGCTTGTGACCGCATCGACATTCTGGCTTGTATAGCAGACTGAAATGCCGAAGAGCAGCTTATTCTTCTTGAGCAGGTCCATGGCGGACATGACCTTGTCGTAAACGCCTTCACCGCGGCGGGCGTCATTGCTTTCGCGCGTGCCTTCAATGCTGATGGCAAGGGCAAAGTTGCCTACCCGCTTCATGTCGTCGCAGAACGCCTGATCGACAAGCGTCGCGTTCGTATAGGCCAGAAAGGCGCAATCCGGGTTTTCTTCGCACAGGCGGATTACGTCATCCTTGCGCACGAGCGGCTCCCCGCCCGTGAACATATAAAAATGGGTGCCCATTTCCTTGCCCTGGCGGACAATCTCGCTGAGCTCTTCGTAGCTCAAGCTCTGGCGATGGCCGTATTCCGCCGCCCAGCAGCCCTTGCATTTGAGGTTGCAGGCACTGGTTGGGTCGAGCAGAATGATCCAGGGGATATTGCACTGGTATTTTTCACGATTCTCGCGCACGGTTTTTGTGCCGTGGTAGGCGGCGTGAAGTCCGAGCGCGAGAAACATTTTTTTGATTACGTCGCGGTCGATATCGCGCAGGATACTCATCGCAAACTGATTCCACACGTTCTCCGGGTCTTCCGCGCCTTTGCGGATTCCCTCCAGGGATTTTGCGGGAAAAAGGTTCCCAACGATGCCCTGGACCTTGTCCATCAGTTTCAGCAGGTTTGCCTGCGGATCCTTGTCCACATATTTGAGCAGCTGGTCGAGGACCGCCCCCGCCGCCGCGCGTTGCGCTTTATGCTTAACAGCCATTTGATTTGATCCCTCCCTATGGGCAAAAGAGCCCACCCTATTAGTGTACGTGATTGCGGAAGGGATGTCAATAAAAGAAGTGTGAACGAAGAATGAATTCGTGGTAGAATTCTTATTTTGTTACTTTTTTCTTATACTTTATCGTTCGCTGTGTACACATTGGAAGAGCCACGGTGAAAGTGGTGCCCTGTGTGTCGCTTTGCGCATGGATTTTGCCGTGGTGGGCCTGCACGATGCTCTGCGCGATCGAAAGGCCGAGGCCATAACCGCCCTGCGCACGGGTGCGGGAGCTGTCCACCCGGTAAAACCGCTCAAAGATATGGGGGATTTGATCCGCGGGAATTTGATCGCCGGTATTATGCACTGTTAGCACAGCCTTCTCCTGCAATTTTTGCAGCCGGAGCGTGACGGCGCCGCCCTCGCCGGAGTATTTCATGGCATTATCCAGCAGGATGGCGGTCATGCGGCGCAGCCGCTCCTCATCGCCTAGGAGCACCACGTCTTTTTCAATTTCGCTTGTGAGCGTTTTACTCTGCTCAAAGGCAAGAGACTCAAACAGCAGCACGCTGCTCCAGACCGTGTCGCTGAAATTCAGCTCAGAGAGCGTGAGCGCCTGCCGGACGTCGTCCGCCTGTGCGAGGAACAGCAGGCTCCCCACGAGCTCCTTCATATGGGTCGCCTCCGTCTGGGTGTATTCGAGCCATTTTGCCTGGCTCTGCACGGTTTCATCCCGGTGGGAGAGGACGATCCCCATGTTGGCGAGAATCACGGTCAAAGGCGTTTTTAGTTCATGGGAGGCATCCGCTACGAACTGCCGCTGCTGCCGCCATGATTTTTCGAGAGGACGCAGCGCCCATCGCGCGAGAAACAGGCTGATGCCAAAAAAGGCGAGCAGGCCAAAAAGGCCGACGAGCGCGGAGGTTTTTAGCAAGGAGGTCAGGCTTGCGATCTCGCCGGCGCGGTCCGCAAAGGCGATGCGGCTGCCCTGGATGAGAAAGCGCAGGCTTTCGCCACGGATAACGCCGGAGGGTTTTCCTTGTGCGCGTGCGGCCGATACGATGGCGTTTAGCGCGCCGTTGTCCATAACCGTCACGTTTTCGCCCACGACCCTCTGGACAGCGCCGCCGCCATCCAGCTCAACATAAAACGCGGCTGTCATCATTTTTTGCGGCGCTTTTCCGCCGGGCAGTTTGCCGCCGATTTCCCGCTTGGGAAAGGCGGTATCCCCTTCGCGCAGAACGCGCTCCATAGCCTGCACGCTGTCCATCTCCAGCCGGTGGTAGGAGGAGGCCAGCACCGCTGTGAAAACGATGGTCAGCACGAGTGTGACCAGAATCATATTGATCAACACAAACTTCCAACGCAGTTTATTCAGCATGGGCGTTTTCCTCCAGATGGTAGCCGAGCTTGCGCGCGGTGGCGATCTGCACCGTGCTGTGCAGAAAGGCAAGCTTTTTGCGCAGAAAGGAAATATAGGCCTCCACGTTATTATCCTCCGCCTCAGATTCGCTGCCCCAGATTTTTAGTAGTAGCGTCTCCTTGGAGAGGATAATCTTGGGGTTTGATAACAACAGGCGGATCACTTCAAACTCCTTGCGCCCCAAGCGAACGCTTTTTGCGCCACATTGCAGCGTATAAGCAGATAAATTGAGCGTTAAATCCCCAAAGGAGAGCTCGTTTAGCACCACATCGCCCTGCCTGCGGGAGAGGGCACGCACGCGAGCGAGCAGCTCCTCCGTGAAAAAGGGCTTGGTCAGGTAGTCATCCGCGCCGCAGTCAAGGCCTGTCACCTTATCCTGCACCTCGTCTTTTGCCGTCAGGAGCAGAACCGGCGTTTGATCTTTCTGCGCGCGCAATTCACGCACAATGTCAAACCCATTTCGTTTCGGCAGCATCACATCCAGCACGATCACATCGTAGATCCCGCTGAGTGCGTAATCGAGGCCGGCCTCTCCGTCGTGCACGATATCCGCCGTGTATTTATTTTCCTCCATAATCTGGCCAAGCGCTTCAGCCAGGCGGATTTCATCTTCCACAATCAGGATTCGCATTCGAAACACATCCCTTTGTTTTCAGTTTTTATATGTATGCGTCAAACAATGTGTTTGACGCTATTCTACGCCCTTCCTCTCCTTTTGCCCCTCGGCATTGTAACCAATTTAGCTGAAAGGATCCTGAAAGCCTTTTTTCAGAGGAATTTCAGAAAATGGGATTATACTGATAGCAATTTAGCAGGCGCGATGGATGCGCCGGCAAAGGAGGATTGGGATGGCCATTGCAACCTTTCGGAGGTATGAAAAGAAGTATCTGCTGACCCTGACACAGTATCAGACGCTCTTACCCTCGCTAGAGAAGCACATGGGCCTCGATAGCTACTGTGAAAACGGTGAGGATTATGAGATATACAGTCTATATTATGATACGAAACATCATGACTTGATCCGGCATTCCCTCTCGCACCCTTATTATAAAGAAAAGCTCCGCGTGCGCAGCTATCGCATTCCTCGTTCGCAGCAGGAGCCGGTGTTTGTAGAATTGAAAAAAAAGATTGGCGGCGTTACGGCAAAGCGCCGCGTGGAGCTCCCGCTGGGAGAGGCCTACCGGCTCCTTGCCGGCGGTGCGCTGCCCGTAATGCCTGATTACCTCTCGCGGGAGGTGCTTCGGGAGATCAGCTGTTTTTTAAACCTGTATGCGGTTCGTCCGGCGGCTTATATCAGCTACAAAAGGCTCGCGTTTACAGGGAAGGAAGATCCAACTCTGCGTGTCACCTTTGACCGTGAAATTTGCACACGGCGTGAACAGCTTTTGCTGGAGGCCGGCTCCTTCGGCGGGCTTCTGATTCCGGAGGATCAGCGCCTGATGGAGATTAAAACGCTAGGTACACTGCCGCTTTGGCTCGTGCGTGAGCTGTCCGCCCTAGAGATTTACAGCCGCGGCTTTTCCAAATACGGTACGGAATATCAGCAGTGGCTGCGGGCGGATCCGTGCGACGCCGCCCAAGTGCCCAGTGGAGAAAAACGGGTTTCTTGATATATCCCATTTATTTGAACTAAGAAAGGGTCGATTTTGAATGCTGACGACTATTTTTTCTTCTATTGTGGATGAAACTAACCCCGCTGAACGCGTTCCTGATTATAGGAGCTTCCCTGCTGCTGGGGGCTGCTGATCAGCCTGACTTACTTGCTGACGCATCAAAAGGAGGGCTATACCCCCAGCTTCCCCGTAACGCTTATCATGCTCCCCGCCATCATCGCTGTTATCATCCTGCTGGTGGGCAATAATGTGGCGCGGGCGTTCAGCCTGGCCGGTGCGTTCTCCCTCATTCGTTTTCGTAGTGCGCCGGGCGATCCGAAGGATATCGCCTATGTGTTTTTCACTCTTGGCGTGGGGCTTGCGTGCGGCATGGGCTATATCGGCTATGCAGTGCTTTTTGCGATGATCCTCTGCGCGGCGATGGCTATTTTGCAGATCGTGCATTTTGGCCAACCGAAAACGGCGCGGATGACACTGAAGATTACTGTGCCGGAAAACCTTAATTTCCACGGCCTGTTTGACGATCTTTTAGAACGATATACGGTATTCTGGACGCGCAAAAGGTGAAAACAAGTGATTTCGGCGCGCTGTTTGAGGTTGTCTATGATATCCAAATGAAGGAGGAGGCTGAGCAAAAGCGTTCCTCGACGCAATCCGCCAGCGCAATGGAAACCTGAATATTTCTCTGACGCTTGCGGGTGAGCAGGAGGGAACGTTTTAGCGCCGCTTCGCTATTTACTCTTTGACGTATTCATACCCCTTTCCATTTGGCTCCGCCCTGTGTGCATGCATCGGACGGAGCTCTTTTTGCGTTGCGCTCCCGCGTTGCATCGCATTTTTCTAGTAAGCCCCGCAACTTTGGCTTGAAGAATGTTTGACATTGGGGGTGGGAACGATTAAAATTCAGAAGAAGCTTATCAAAATCAAATTGAGCGATGCAATCAAATGGAGGAATGGATATGTTGCAGCAAATCGGAAGCGCCTTGCTTGCCGGCTTCCTGATTGTTTTACAGTTTGTGACCGGCGTGCTCGGGTATCTTGACGGCGTGCCGGGGAGCGGCTCAAGGCCCGTCGCCCCGCCGGAGAATATAACGCCAGCACAGAGCGTGACGCTCCGGGTGGCGACCTATAATGTGAAAAACTGCGTTGACGGCACGGCGGTGGAGGAGATTGCGCAGGATATCAACACAAACAGCCTTGATATCGTGTGCCTACAGGAGCTGGATCGCGGCGGCACGCGGGCGGGCGGCAAAAATCTGCTGCGTATGCTCTCGCAGAAAACACTGCCGTACTACCGCTTTTTCCCGGCGATTGGCTTGCCTGGTAATGAATATGGGATCGGCATTCTAAGCCGGTATCCGTTTGAGGCGGTGGAGCTGCACCGGCTGGAGACAGGCTTGGAGGAGGGCCGCGTGCTGGGAGGCGTGACCATCCGGGCGGATGGCATCCCTGTGCGTATTTATAATACGCACCTCTCTTTTGAACGAACGGAGCTTCGCACAAATCAGATTGCGGTAATCAGCAAAACGCTGCGGGGGAAAGCGCCCTGCCTGCTGATGGGGGATTTCAATATTCTGGATTTTTCCGAGCTGGATGGCTTTCAGGGGATGACGCCGGTCAACACGGCACAGCGCCCTATTGTAACCTTTCCCAGTGATGATGGCTCAGAGTATCCCTATCTCGATAATATTCTTTTTTCTGCCAGCGTGGAGTGCTGCTGGGCAAAGCCCTATGTCCAAACCGTATCCGACCACATCATGCTAATGGCCGAGGTCACGGTGGAAAACCCGGAGGTGTAGCCTGATGAAGCTGGAAAACCATTTATCGTTACCCAGACCGGACGGATGTTTTTTTAACCGCCTACCTGCTCGGCGCGGTGGACCGCTGCGCCTTTTCAGGAGCCGTCCGGCACTGCTTATCTGCCCAGGAGGCGGCTTTGCCGCCTGCTCCAACCGGGAGGAGGAGCCGATTGCCATGCATTTTGCAGCGCAGGGGTATCAGGTGTTTGTGCTGCAATATTCCTTGGGGGATCAGGCCGCGTTCCCTGCGCCGATCTGCGACGCCGCATGGGCCATGCGGCTGATTCGCGGCGAGGCAAAACGCTTTTGTGTGGATCCCCACAAGGTTGCGGTGATGGGATTTTCCGCAGGGGGATATGTTGCGGCGGGATTAAGCGTGTTTGCGGAGAAACCGTCGGTTTGCCCGGAGGCGGCAGGTGGAAACATTCGCCCGGACGCGGCAGTTTTGTGTTATCCAGTTTTAACGGCATGTCGGGGATTAGCGCATGAGGGCTCCATCCGCCTGCTGCTCGGAAAAACGCCAGATACGCCGCAGCGGCGCGCCTTCCTTTCATTGGAAAACCATATCCCACGCATCATGCCGCCTGTGTTTTTATGGCACACGGCGGATGATAAAAGTGTGGACGTGCAGAATAGCCTGCTGTTTGCATCCGCGCTTGCGCAGAATGGGGCGCGCTTTGACCTGCATGTTTTTGAAACCGGGCATCATGGGTTGGCGGATTGCTCCCTGCGCACCTGTGACAAAGCGCACCCATATCCTGCACATTGGCTGATGCTGGCGCAGGAGTGGCTGGGGCAACGATGGGCATAAAGAATCCGTTGAGGGAGAAGGTCTTGCCATCGGATGCGTTTTTTTGTATGATAAGGGGGAAAGTAGAGCATTTCCGTCAGGAATATTAGGAGGGAGAATTATTTTGATGGAGGAAAAAGAGAAACTGTGTTGTTATTGCGAACGGCCGTTGAAAGACGGGGATACTCATACATGCGCGCAATGCGGCGCGCTGTATCATCAAGCCTGTTGGGAGGAGCATGGCGGCTGTTCTAATCCGGCCTGCTCGCCTGAGCGGTCGGAGCAGGAGCAGACCCCTGCTGTTTGTCCACAGTGTGGCGCACCCTGGAACGAAGCGGATAAGTTCTGCGCCAAATGCGGCATGTCCAAAGATGCCTCAGTGCCTTTGATTTGCCCAAGCTGCGGGGAACAGCTCCGGCAAGGGCAGATCTTTTGTGCAAAATGTGGCTGCAAGGCACAGCAGAAGTCATTTACAGGAGTCAGCCCTGCCCAGTCGCCTGCACACAAAAAATCAAAAACGCCGATGATTTTTGCTATTATGTTGTCTGTATTGCTTCTGTTTGGAGCAGTGGGAGGTTTTTTTGCCTATCAGGTTGTGCAAATCCATTCTTACAAGACCAATGCCAAAGAGTTTTATACAACAGCAATCTCGGCTGGTGCAAAATTAGAGAATGTTGGGAATGATATCCACAAAAACTGGAATGATTATATTTATAACCGCTATTCTGTATACGGAAGCATTGAAAGCGCCGTGGCGGCTGCGCAGCGGGATCATGCATCTGAAATCAGCCTGATAAAAGCAAGCACCGCCGTGCTGGAGGATAAGTATCAGAAGTTGCTTAAGCTGCCGCTGCTCAAGGGAGATGAAGTGGAAGAAATTCGAGATGCGGTAAAAGAGGCGTATACCGCGTATGAGGATCTATACAACTGTGTAATTGATGTCAAGGGAAATTACCGAACTTATACCGAAAATTTTAGTGATTTCGATACACAGGCATCCAAGGCGCTCAGGGCGCTTGACGCATTGCTGGAAGAATAAGCGACAGATTAGATGGAAGAAGCCAAAAGAGCTTTTTCGAAAAATAGGAGCAAAACGGCGCTCCTCAATGTGGCAACGGATGCAGAGGAGCGCTATTTCAATGAAGTAAAATGGCATCTAAACGGACTGCTGTTTTGGAACAGAGAGGATTGCGGTTAGCCGTCCTCTCCCTGCCTGGCAGGCTGTTTAAGAGGCTTAGTCGATTTCGATTTTTAGACAGACCGGCAATTCAAATTGCTCGGCTGTCTCCGCGCGCAGCTCTAAATAATTGTCCGTCTGGTGGTAGCTTACTTTGCAATCATGCCCCAACAGCGACACGCCGCGGATATCGTAATTGAGTGCATCGTCCCTCGCGCCGAGGGATTTGATCCGGTAAACGTTTTTCGCATTGGGCTTCATTGCAAACACATAAAGCTCACCAGGCCGATAAGTAAAGCGGAAATCCTTTTTGGTAAAGGTGAGCTTTTCCCGGAAGGAGCCGCCGGAATTGGAGGGGCCTTCACCAAAAATCCGGTAGGGTGAGGTGCCGTAAATCGCCTCGCCGTTTTTCTTCATCCATTTTCCGATTTCCCGCAGGGCATGGGCTTCTTCATCGCAGATTGTGCCATCCGCCTTTGGGCCGACGTTAAGCATCAGGCAGCCGTTTTTGCTAACCACGTCGATGAGGTTGCAGATCAGCTCATAGGGTGTTTTAAAATGGTTCCCTTCTGTGTAGCCCCAGGAGTTTTTGGCAATGGCAGTGTCGTTTTGCCAGGGGCGGGGATTGATCGCAGGAAGCTGCCCACGCTCAATATCCAATACGGCACATTCATACATCACGCCATCCCACTTATAAAAAACGCAAACCTCCATGCCCCACTCGCGGGAACGGTTGTAGTAATATGCCAGGAATTTTTTCATATAGGGGCGGAAGGCGTGTTGGCGCACCCACCAGTCGAAATAAACCGTATAGGGGCGGTTGACGTCGACGAGCTCGCAGGTGGAGGCGAGCCAATCCTCCAGCCACTCCTTTGTTGGGACGAGGGAGCCCTCAGGGCGGCGGCTTGGGTCATCCTTCGCCTTGGCGACAGCAGGGCCGTAAAATTCGCGGTAGGCTTCCTCCTGCACGTCGCTGCCCGGAAGCTCGCGCCCGCCGTTCATAAACCAATAGTGCTCGGCACGGTGGCTGGAGGAGCAGTATTTCACGCCGCGGGTTTCCAGCTCCCGTTTGAGCTCCCCGTAGATATCCCGCTTCGGGCCCATCTTAACGGCGTTCCATTCGCACAGCTCGCTCGGATACATTTTGAAGCCGTCGTGATGCTCGCCGACTGGGGTAACGTATTTCGCCCCGCTTTCCGCAAAGAGGTCCGCCCAGGCTTTTGGGTCATATTTTTCAGCGGTGAACTGCGGGATGAAATCCTTGTAGCCAAAATCCTTTCCATAGGTTTTTAGATGATGTACGCGGGCCGGATGGCCTTTTTGGTACATTTCGCGCGAATACCATTCATTGAAATAGGCAGGCACGGAGTAGACCCCCCAGTGGACGAACAGGCCGAATTTTGCCTGTGCATACCACTCCGGGATGCCATAGCGGGAGAGGCTTTCCCAATTATCTTTGAAGGGGCCCTTTTCGATCACTTCGTCGATGGTTTGCAGATATGTTTGCACTTTTACTAGATCGCTCAAAAAAACGCACGCTCCTCAAGATCATTTTTGTTGTATTTATATTAAAGGGCTCTATGCGGAAAGTCAATTGGAATAGATGATTTTTTACTCCCGTAATTAAAAAAGGAGAAAATTCTTTTGAGCGTAAAAAACGGCGGGTAATTTCCTGTAAAGGATATATGATACTTAAATTTCGTGTAGAATATAACATAATTTAACGATTTTAATTGCATAGGAGCATGGATGTTGCATGGAGCATGAATTTGCAGCCCGGGAACGGAAACGGGATTTTCTCTATTTTCATTTTTGGCCCTGGTGTTACCGCCTTTTTTCAAGAAGGCCTGTGCAAAAGAAGCTGGCCGTTTTTGCAAATGACTGCGTCCGATCGTTGCCGGATAATATGCAGTGTCTCTACGACGAATTGCGCCGCCGCGGCTATCGCTGTATTTTATGCCTGAAGCCGAAACATGCGGGAAACCCGATCAGCGCACAAGTGCGTTCTTTCTGCAATTACCTGCGGTTTATCTATTATTATGCGCATTGCCGTTGTGTTTTTTAAGCGATTATTATTTCCCGGTTTATTCCGTCAAGCCGCGGGAGGGAACCCGGGTCATTCAGCTTTGGCATGCGTGCGGTGCTTTTAAGAAGTGGGGCTATTCCACACTCGGCAACGCTTGGGGCGATAAGAAAGGCCGTATGATTGAGCGCTATCCCATTCACAATACCTATACGGACGTTCCCGTTTCTGCGGAAAAGGTGATTCCCTACTACGCGGATGCCTTCCACTGCGATCAGAGCCTCATCAAGCCGCTGGGCGTTGCGCGGACAGATCGCTATTTTGACCATGATTTTATTGCGCAGGCGCGCAGCCGCGTGCTCGCCAGCTTTCCCGAAATCGGTGAGCGGAAAATCCTTTTATATGCCCCTACCTTCCGGGGGACTTCCATGTACGATGCGCATAATGACGTCCTGCCGGATTACAGTGCCATGCGGGAAGCGCTGGGCGAGAAATATGTCATTCTCAATAAGCTGCATCCGTTTGTAGAGCAAAATAAAGCGCAAACGCCGTCTGTGGCGGATTCATTTGTGTTTACGGCGAAAGATCTGCCGATTGATGTTTGCCTGTGTGCGGCGGATTTGCTGATCTCAGATTACTCATCGCTGATTTTTGAATATGCCCTGTTGGAACGCCAATGGTGTTTTTTGCCTATGATCTGGATACATATGATGAGGAACGCGGTTTTTATCAGCCTTATCGGTCTTTTGTGCCGGGCCCAATTGCGGCAAATACCAGTGAATTAATTAGCGCTGTGCAGCGTGTGGATGGCAAATGCTCGGCACAAGTGCTGAAATTCAAAGAGGATTATATGAGCGCCTGTGATGGACATGCCGTGGAGCGGCTCCTCGGCCTGATTTCGTAGAGGAGGATGATGATGACATTCCCTTATGATATATCCGTGATCGTTCCGATTTTTAATTCGGAAACATTTATAGAGCCTTGCATGGAATGCCTGCTTGGGCAGACGGTTGGTTTCCCCCGCATGGAGGTGCTGCTTGTCAACGATGGATCAACTGATGGCAGCGAGGATCTTTGCCGCCGGTTTGCGCAGCAGTATGAGAATGTAAATTTAATTTCGCAGGAAAACCAGGGAGTCTCCGCGGCGCGCAATGCCGGTATTCGAGCGGCTCAGGGGAAATATATCTTGTTTTTGGATGCGGATGATACAATTTCTGCAAACGCAGTGGAAGAGATCACCGCTTTTTTTGACGCGCATTATGAGGAAATCGACCTTCTGACCTACCGCCTGTATTACCGCAATGAAGAAGGCAAAACTTATGGGCATACGCGCTATCAAATTTTGAAAGAAACCGCCGTATATGATCTGGAAGAAAATATTCATGTTGCGCAGAGCAGCATGAATATCTGCGTAAAAAACAGGCTCGAGCAAAATTTGCTTTTTAACACAAGCCTGGCGCTGGCGGAAGACCAATTTTATATCATGGAAAATTCCATGCAGAAAAAGAAAATTGGATATGTCAGAGAAGCTTCCTATTTTTATTTTCGTCATTCCGGTGCAACGACGGCCAGTGGAAACCATCCTTATTATTGTTTTGATCATTTCCTCTATTTTTTTCAGCTGTTGAGCGATACCTACCGTCTGCCGGATGGTAGGCTGGATCGCGTGGCGCAGGCTCTGCTGCTGTATAATTTCAACTGGCGATTAAAGGGGGATGTACTATATCCCTATCATTATGATGCTGCGGAGTTTGAGCATGCGGTAGACAGACTGCGTTATTATATTGGCCTGGTTGACGACGACGTGATCCTGTCCTCTCCCCATGTGGATCCGTTCCATATGAATTATTTTTTACGCATGAAGCGCGAGCCCTATCAAATCAGCTTTGGGCCAAAGCGGTTTGCCGTTCATTCCGAGGCGAACCTTTGGGTGGATGAAGATCGCGGGGAGCTGGTATTCAGAAAAACACGGCTGCGCGGCGGCACACTCCATTTAGAGGGTTTTCTTAAATGCCCGGCAAGCGATTTTTATGATATTTCCCTTTATCTCAAGTTAGATCAGGATCGGGGCGGCACTCCGGTCGCGCTCACGCCCTCGGCCTTCAGCAGGTACAAGTCTTCGGTGGAGACCAACCGTTTTTGGGCGTTTTCCTGCGATATCCCGCTAGAGGGGCATACACACATTGCCTTTGAAATCGAACTGGAGGGCAGGCGGTATCCCACTCGATATTATTTTACAGTGCGTGCCGCATTCGGAAAAAAACAACGGAAATTGATGAAGGGCCACGATCTGGTAGAACTCGATTTTGATAAGAAGGAAGAGATCTTTACCGGTTTTACAGTGCAAAAGCTTTCAGGCTTTGCGTTCATTTTGCAAAAGCTAAAAATGGAGGCCCATTATCTACGGCGCAACTTCAAGGGCTTTTTTTACCGCAAGGCAGCCGGAAAGAGAAAGCATGAAATTTGGCTGTATAATGACCGTCATGGTGTGATCGATAATGCTTATTATCAATTTAAGCATGATTTTGGAATTGCGGACCGGGTAAAGCGATATTATATTGTAGATGCGTTTGAAGATAAAAAACATTACTTTACACGCAAAGAGCGAAAATATCTGGTCAAGTTTAAAAGCCTGCGCCACAAGCTCCTGTTTTTAAACAGCAGCAAGGTGCTCTCTTCTTTTCATTCCCCTGGCGTTTTTTCTCCCTTTGGGAGCATACCTCTGGCCTACTATGACGATCTGCTGTATTATGGGGAAGTACAGTAAAGAACCGTTTACACTTGTAAGGCAGGAACGGAACAAAACGGAAGATGAAGAGGAATATAATGGAAACAAATATCATATCAGAACTGACAACATTTATAGAACACGCACCGACAGCATTTCATGCGGTTGCAGAATTAAAAGAGATCCTGAAGCAGGAAGGATTTGAAGAATTAAAAGAGTCAGAAAAGTGGAAGATCAAACCTGGGAAAAGATACTATGTAACAAGAAATAATTCCAGTATCATTGCAGTAAAAGCCGGAAAAGAACTGGACAACTACAGTTTCCATGTGACAGCATCACACAGTGATTCGCCGGCATTTAAACTGAAAGAGAATGCGGAGATTGAGGTCGCAAAGAAATATACGGTACTGAATACCGAAGGTTACGGCGGTATGATCTGCATTTTCCG
>ENA-OQDA01000137-OQDA01000137.1-human-gut-metagenome-genome-assembly--contig:-NODE-137-length-30523-cov-5.005856_pt1 | contig 30523 bp, 25 predicted proteins | sample MGYA00242771_ERZ504603 | MGnify/ENA primary metagenome ERZ504603 (study PRJEB26092, sample SAMD00036328) | human gut metagenome | host: Homo sapiens | study: EMG produced TPA metagenomics assembly of...
ATTGGCTTTGCGGGCAGGCGAGCGCGAACCTTACCGGCTCCTGGGCCGCATTTTCCTCTTTCCCCGGCCCGCGGTTTGCGTACCGAAACCGAATTCATTGGCTTTCCGGGAAGTCGTACGCAAACCCGGACGTCCGCCGGGCCGCATTTTCCTCTTTCCCCGGCCCGTGGTTTGCGTACCGAAACCGAATTCATTGGCTTTCCCGGGATGTCGTACGCAAACCCGGGACGTCCGCCGGGCCGCCGGCGCGCCGCATCCAACAATGAAGAAACCGAAGGCGCGCGCCTTCGGTTTCTTTTTTTCCTATTATTCCCGGCTTCGGCCGGATGCTGCCAGCCGGCCGATCTGAGTTGCCATGTACCCGGCACCGTAGCCGTTGTCGATGTTCACCACTGCCACTCCATTGGCACAGGAGTTGATCATGGTGAGCAATGCCGTCAGGCCCTGCATGTTGGCGCCGTAACCCACAGAAGTAGGGACGGCGATGACCGGATTTCGCACCATTCCGCCGATCACCGTCGGAAGCGCCCCCTCCATGCCCGCCACCGCAATGACGCAATCGGCTTTGCGGATTTCATCCATGTTATTGAACAGCCGGTGGATGCCGCTGACCCCCACATCGTAGAACCGGTCCACTCGGGCGCCAAAGAATTCTGCCGTCTGCGCCGCCTCCTCGGCCACCGGGATATCCGCTGTGCCGCCGGTGCATACCGCGACCCGGCCGCCGGAGGCAGTACCGACACCGGAGACGCCGTGCACGCCGGTGGCTCCGCTAACGTCGGAGATGTCACAACTGCCGGAGACTCCATGCATTCCGGAGGCGCCGGTGTTGCCGGAGGCACCACCACTGCGTTCCACCTTCAAGATTCGGGACACCGGGTCATACTCCGCCGCCGGGATGGCTTCCTGTACCAGCGCCGCCTGGTGCGGCGTGGCCCGCGTGCCGAACGCCCGGCCCTCCAATTCCGTGATTTTGCGGTAAATGGCCACCAGATAATCGTCCGGCTTCCCGCTGCAGAAAATCACCTCCGGAAAACCCGACCGCTCTTTCCGCTGGGTGTCCAGTCGGGCGAATCCCATGTTGGTATAGCCCTTCCCCGGCCGCTCATCGATCTGGCGGATTTTCGCCTCCGCAATCTCCAGGGAAATCTCCCCCGCCTTGTACCCTCTCAAAATCTCCTGAATATCCATACCGTTCTCCTTACAACTCCCGTGCCGCCTGCTGTGCCGCCCGGTACACCTCCTGGAAAGGAACGTCCTTCTCCCGAGCAATCGCCGCCACGTCCTCATATTCCGGGTAAAAATAAGTTTCATCCCCGCTCCGGCAGATTTTAATTCTCACATTTCCGAAGGGGGTCCGGGCATTTCCGGTCTGCCGCTTCAGGATGCTTCGCTCCATTCGGATGCGCCGAATGCCGATGGTGGTGGTTTCCCGGAAGATGATGCGCTCCAGCGCCGGTCGGTGCTCCTCATCGCAAATTACCTGGAGCTGCCACGCCGGTCGGTTCTTTTTCATGAAACACGGCAGGTAGTGGGCATCCTTGGCCCCCGCCTCAAGCAGGCGCTCCAGGGTGTAGCCCAGCACTTCCCCCGTGGTGTCGTCGATATCCGATTCCAGCTTCCACACGGAATCCGACGCTTCGTCCGCAGACTCCAGAAGCATGCCCCGAGGACGTTGGCCCGTTCCGTCTGCCGCTTGCCGGCACCCATTCCGGTGCGGGCGATGGTGCAACCCGCCGGAAAACCGCCGCCGGTACGAACTGCTTTTACGATGGCCGCACCGGTTGGAGTGACGAACTCGCCCTTGTACGGCAGAATTTCCATCGGAATCCCGGAACCCTCCAGGATGTTGGTCACCGCCGGAACCGGGACCGGAAGGATCCCGTGCTGGCAGCGAACCACTCCGGTGCCCTCACAGAGTTTTGGCACCAGCACCCGGCGGATGTCCAGGTTATCGAAGCACACGGCGAAAGCCACGATGTCCACGATGGAGTCCACCGCACCCACCTCGTGGAAGCCCACCTTCTCCAAAGGAAGGTTGTGGGCCCGACTCTCCGCCTCCGCGATGATGCGGAAGATTTTTTTTGCCAGGGCATTGGCGCCGTCGGTCAGATTGCCGGCGTCAATGATCCGATTGATTTCCGCCAGGTGGCGATGAACATGAGCGTGGGAATGATGATGGGCATGGGCATGGTCGTCGCCATGCGAATGTTCGTGCTCGTGCTCATGGGTGTGTTCGTGCTCATGCTCGTGGGTGTGCTCATGCGCATGCTCGTGTTCGTGGGCATGGGTATGGCCTTCCCCTTCCCCGTACAGGTACTCCATATCGTGGTCGTGGTTCTCCTCCTCCAGAACCACGTCGAAGTCGCAGCAATCGATGCCGTTCCGGTTCACCCTGGAAATCCGAATCTCGTACCCCTGCAGCGGCAAGGATTTCAGGGCCTCTGCCAGAACCTCCCGGTCCGCCCCCAGGTCCAGGAGCATGGCCACCGACATGTCTCCGCTGATTCCGCCTTCACACTCCAAGTACAACGTTCTATCCATTGACAACTCCCTTCTTCTTCTCATCCTTCAGAATTTCGTTCATGCTTCCCGTGCGGTACCCTTTCAAGTCCATGGTGACGTAGGTAAAACCAATTTGCCGAAGGGCTTCCGTTACCGAATCGCTCAGAGACAGCAACTTCTCCCGCTGTTCCGGCGCCACCTCCAGCCGGGCCAAATCGGCCCCGTGGATGCGTACCCGAACCTGCCGGAAACCTTGATCCGCCAGGAAGTCTTCTGCCTGCTCCACCATGCGGAGTTTTTCCCGGGTGATCCGTTCGCCGTAGGCGAAACGGGAGGCCAGGCAGGCGGCGGAAGGTTTGTCCCAGGTGGGAAGGTGCAGGTCTCGAGAAAGCTGACGAATCTCTTCTTTATATAAGCCCGCCTCTTTCAAGGGGCTCAGCACCTGCAGCTCCCGGAGGGCGCGGAGTCCCGGCCGGTAATCCACCAGGTCGTCCATGTTGCTTCCTTCGGCTACGTGAGGGATGCCGTGACTTGCCGCCGTATCCAGCAGGTTTTGAAAAATTGTTTTTTTGCAAATGTAGCAGCGATCCGGGGGATTGTCCTGAAAACCGGGAATCTCCAGTTCGTTCATCACCACGATTTCCTGACGGATGCCTTCCTGTCGGCAGAATTCCATTCCCTGAGACAGATCCCGTCCCGAGAACACGCTGCCCTTTGCGGTCACCGCCAACAGCCGGTCCCCCAGCTCCTCATGGGCAACCTTCAGCAGAAAGGTAGAATCCACCCCGCCGGAAAACGCCACCGCCAGGGAGCCCAAGTTCCGCAGGTTCTCCCGAAGCTGTGCTTCCTTCTCTTGCAACTTATTTGAATTCATCTCTAAGTCCTTCCTTTTCCATCCGGATAATCCGGTCGCTGACATGTTCCACCACGGGAATATCGTGGGAGATGATCAGCAGGGTTAGATTGCGGCGGTCCCGAAGATGCTTCAGCAGCCGAAGGATTTCCATCTGCACCGGGGCGTCCAAGGAGGACACCGGCTCGTCCGCAATCAGGAATTCCGGATCCATGGCCAGCCCTCGGGCGATGGCCGCCCGCTGCCGCTGTCCCCCGGAAACCTCATAGGGATACCGGTCCAGCAATGCCTCTTCCAGCTCCACCTGTTCTGTCAGCTCCCGGAGCTTTTCTTTTCGCCGCTCCGGCGGCATTTTCCCGATGACCAGCGGCTCCTGAACAATCTCGCCCAGGGTCATCCGTTCGTTGAAGGAGGCCACGGAATCCTGGAAGATCAGGACGGGTTTCACCGGGCGAAAGAATTCCACCTCCCCGGCGGAAGGTTTCAGTATGCCGCAAAGCACCTTAGCCAGGGTGGATTTGCCGCAGCCCGACTCGCCGATCAGGCCCAGGATTTCCCCTTCCCGGATGTCCAGACTGCAGTCCCTCAGCGCCGGTTTTGGCGCTCCGGGATACCGCACTGTCAGGTGATGCACCGCTGCCAGGCGCTTCCTTTCCGGCTCCGGCTTCAATGATTCCGCAGGCGCTTTCCCGCGTCCCCACTCCGCACAGCGCACCAGCTTCTTCGTATAGTTCTCCTTCGGCCGCGCAAAAATATCTTCCGTGGTTCCCTGCTCCAGGATTTCCCCGTTCTTCATCACCAGCACCCGGTCCGCCAACGCCGACGCACCGCCAGGTCGTGGGTCACAAAGAGGATGCCCTTCTGTTTCTCATCCGCCACCCGGCGAAGGAGGTCCGTTACCATCTTCGCGGTTTCCGGGTCCAAGGCAGTGGTCGGCTCATCGGCGACGATCAGAGACGGATCTCCCGCCAGCGCGATGGCCACCGCCACTCGCTGCCGCTGTCCGCCGGAAAGCTGATGGGGATATTTTTCCAGAATCTCCTCCGGCTCCTTCAGGCCCATTTCCAGGAGAAGCTCTCGGGAGCGGACTTCCAACGCGCCGGCATCCTTCATGCCAAGATGACGGCGCATGGGTTCTTCCAGCTGCTCCCGGATTCGGTACACCGGATTCAGAGAACTCAGCGGATTCTGGAATACCAGCGACGCCGCCTTGCCCCGAATCTGCTCCATTTCCCTTTCGCTGCAAGTCCGCACATCCCGGCCGTCCAGAAGAATTCTTCCGGACAGGTACCGGGCATGGGCGGAGTGAAGCATCAGGATGGCCCGGCACAGTGCGGTTTTGCCGCAGCCGGATTCGCCCACCAGGGCCACAATCTCGCCCCGCCGAACTTCCAAATTGGCATCCCGCACCGCATGCACCGCGCCAAAGCGACCGTTAAAGCAAAGTCGGAAATTCTCCACCTTCAGAACGGTTTTATTTTTGCCCGTATTCCTTTCTCCCTTGTTACCGCAATCCTTCATCATCTTCTATCGTTCCAGTTTCCAATCCGCTACGTTCCAGAAAATCCCCACGCCGTGGTGCCCCAGGACCACGTTCTTGTCCACGCCTTTTACCGCCTTGTTCACGCCGTAGTTGGCCTTGATGTAAGCGATGTAGGTGAACGGCATCTGCTCGGTCATGCGGTGGAGGAAGGTGCTGTAATACTGCTTCCGCAGGCTGTTGTCGTCGGTGGAGCGCGCCGCTTCCAGGGCCCGGTCCACATCGGCGCTTGAGTATCCGGTGTAGTTGTCTCCCGCACCGGTGGTGAACACCTTATAGGTATGGTCGTCCGCGTCAAACGGGCTGCCCCATCCGATGATGCAGGCATCCTGACCGGCCCAATCCAGTTCCTTCCGGTTCTCCGCCGTGGCATGGATGCCTTCCTTCTTCAGCTGTTCCGCGCACATGTTGGCCATATCCACCCGCACCTGATCGTCGGACATGGCGGCGATGGTGAACTTCAGCTCCGTACCGTCCTTTTCGTACCAACCGTCCTTGTTTTTCTTCCAGCCGTCCTGCTCCAGCAGGGATTTCATTTTCGCCGGGTCGTAATTGAACTTCTCGATGCTGCTGTCGTTGAACGGATTCTTCTGAATCGGCGAGTAGGCAATCTCCCCCTCGCCCAGAAGCACGCTCTTCAGAATCGCCTGCCGGTCGATGCCGTAGCTGAGGATGTTCGCCAGCTCCGGATACTTCTTGAACAGCTTGCTGCCCGCAAAATTATACGCAATCGCCCGGTAGTCCGCGGTGTCCATCTCGTACACGCTGCAGTCCGAATCCTTTTTCATCAGGGCTTTGCCGTCCTTCGGAGTCAGCTGGGCCATGTCCAAGTCGCCGGATTCCAGCTGCAGGAGAACGGGTGGCACTGTCCGGTACGATTTTAAAAATAATTTTCGGAATGTTGGCTTTTCCGGCATAGTATCCGTCGAACCGCTCCAGGGTGATGCTCTGTCCCTCGTCCCACTCCGTCAGCTTGTACGGTCCGGCGCCCACCGGCTTCTGATTGAACTCGTCGGTGGTGAGATCCTTCCCCTCCAGGAGGTGCTTCGGCAGGATACCGATGGTCATGTATTCCGGGAATCCCACATTCTCTTCCTTCAGCTGAATCTTCACCGTGCGGGCATCCGGGCAGGAAATCTTCTTTATGTCCGCGTAGTTGGACACAATTTCCGATCCGTTCTTTTCGTCCAGGATGGATTCCAGGGTGAACTTCACGTCCGCTGAGGTCAGAGGTTCGCCGTCGTGGAAGGTCAGGTTTTTCCGCAGGCGGAATGTCCAGGTTTTGGCACCCTTGTCGTAGCTCCACTTCTCTGCCAGTCCGGGAACCACGTTGTTGTCCGCATCGTGGGCCGTCAATCCGGCAAAAATAAGCAGGTTAATCTCCCCGTGCTCGTACAATGCCGGGTTAATGGCGGTATAGTCCTGACTGCCGTACACCATGGTGTCGCCGGCCGGCTTCGTCTCGCCGCCGCATCCGGCCAGAAAGGCCAATGCCAGAACCAGCAGCATGGCCGGCAGAATTCGCTTCCACTTCTTAGAAATATTTTTCATCTCGTTTCTACCTTTCGCTTACGCAGAAATAATGCCAATCTCTTGCCCAGTTTTCCCCTTCAAGGGCTTATAAATTGCTGTGCAGCCGGGTGTTCCCCTTCCGCACCTGTTCCCCCAGCGCCGCGATGGCAATCAGTGTTCCGATCAGCACGATGCCGGGAATCAGGATGATCCACCAGCTGTCGGAGAGCAGTGCATTCCGGGAGTCGGACAGCAGGCCTCCCCAGGACACCTCCGCCACCGGGAGTCCCAATCCCATAAAGCTCAAGGTGGCCTCCGTCATCATGGCCGCGCCGATGCTGCTCACCGCCGCGTACAGCACCGCCGGCAGAAAGCCCGGCAGCAGGTGCTTCCGAAGGATGTACCCGAAGCTGCCGCCCATCATCCGGGCCGCGGTGACGTAATCCGTCTCCCGAATCCGCCGCACTTCGTTTCGGATGATCCGGGCCATGGCCATCCAGCCCGTCACGCCGATGGAGAGGGCCAGAGACAGGTATCCGGATTTTCCGAAAATCGCCTGGAGAAATACCACAATCAGGATCTGAGGCACGCTGAGCATCAGGTCCGCAAAACCCATGAGTCCCCGGTCCACCCACCGGCGGCTCATTCCGCTGAGGGACCCGTAGACCATGGCGATGCCGGTGCTGATGGCCGCCGCCATCAGTCCGATGCACAGGCTGGCCCGCCCGCCGTACAGAATACGGCTCAGCAGATCCCGGCCCATGGAATCGGTGCCGAACAGGTGATCTGCCGAAGGGGCATGATTGATGGCCGGTCCCATCTCGTTGGGGCCGTAAGGTGCCAGCAGAGGCGCCAGCAGCGAAGCGATGCCCACGACAGCCAATAGGGTGATGCTCAGCCGGACGCCCGGCCGAGGCGATTCTTTTTTTTATTCATAATCCACCTCCCGGAATTCCGCCGCATCGTCCCTCATTCTCGGATCGATGGCCGCACTGAGGACCTCTCCCAACATGTTGCAGAAGATGACCAGGGCGCCGGTGAGCAGGGTCACTGCCATCAGCACGTTGAAATCTTTGTACAGGGCGCTTTCGAAGGCCAGAGTGCCCAGTCCCGGATAGCCGAAGACCATTTCCACCACGTAGGTGCCGCCCAGGATGTGGGGCACCGCCATGGTCATGGCCGGAATCATGCCCGGCAAGATGTTCTTCATGCAGTATTTTCGGAGGATTTTCTCCCGGGGAATGCCCTGGGATTTGTGCAGCAGCACGTAGTCCTTTCGGGTTTCCTCCACCAGCAGGTTCCGCACCATCAGGCCGTAGTAGCCCACGTGCTCCAGCACCAGCACGGCGCATGGAAGCACCAGGTGCCATATGCGATCCGGCAGGCTGTGAGCCATACCGTAGGAATAGGCGCCGCCGGTGGGAAAGAGCCGGATTTTCACGGCGAAAAACAGGATCAGCAGCAGTCCCAGGAAGAAGGAAGGAATGTTACCCGTCACCACGGCGATGCGGGAGAGCCGGCGGTCCTTTCGGCTGCCCTCTTTCAGGGCACAGCTGCTCCCGATTCGGAAAGCCGGCAGGAAGGTCATCACGTAGGCCAGGAGTCCCAGAATGGCGGTATTTCCCGCCACGCTGCCCAGCACCGCCGTCACCGGCCGCTTGTATTTAAGGGAGATTCCCAGGCTGCCTTGGAACAGGTTCCGAAGCCACAGGCCGTACTGCACCCACAGGGACCGGTCCAGCCCCAGGTTCCGGCGCATGGCCTCTTTCTGTGCCGCACTCAGCCGGTCCACCCCGTCCCCGTACCAGGACCGCAGCGGATCTCCGGGGCACGCCCGCGCCAGAAAAAATACCACCAGCGACAGGACCAGCAGCAGGAACAAGCCCCGCACTAGGCCTCCCGCCGCAGCACCCACCCGGCTCCGCCGGATGCCCGAGTTTTTCCGATTTTCAATCCGGCTATTCATCCGCTTCCCCGTCTTCCCGAAGCAGCTCCTCCAGCGCCTCGCGAGCCTGTTCGTAATTCTCAAAATGCACGGTGCGGAAGCCCAGTTCCCGGGCCGCCTGAATGTTCTTCCCGTTATCGTCCACGAAGACGCACTCCTCTGCCTTCAGCTCGTACTTCTCCAGCAGGATGCGGTAAATCTCCGGCTCCGGCTTGATGCGGTGCACCTGATAGGAAAACACGCCACCATTCAGGTGCGGCAGGAAATCCAGTGTATGTGTGCTTCGCTTTCGCACATGTTCCGAATAATTGGACAGGAACAGCACCCGGTATCCCCGGGCCTTTAGATCCTCAATCCACGGGATGGCATACTCCTTTCGCTCCGTACAGCATCCCACCCGGTCAAAGGCGACCCGGATTTCCTTCTCCCGTTCCGGCGCCCGGGCGATGAACCGCGCCAACACCTCTTCCTCCGACCAGATTCCCCGGTCCATCTCGTTCCAGATTCCGCTGCCGAAGGTGGCATCGGTCACCCGGGCTTCCACCTCCGGATTGCCGAACAGTCGGTGGACGTAATCCTTCCACTCGAAGCCGATCAGCACCCGCCCGATATCGAAAATAACTGTTTTTATCATATCATCGCCTCGTTTTCTTTCCCGGTGCTTTCGCCGGCCCTATGTTACCGTTCTGCCAGGTACGCCAAAGCATGGGGAACGTAGGCCTTCACGTGAATGCCGTCCCCCTCGTATTTTTCTTCCAGCAGCTGGCCGAATTTCCGAATCTGTTCCAGAATGCCCATCTCCGAGTAGGTGAGCACCGTGTCCACATACACCCGAGATTCCCGAACGATTCGTCCCAGCTCTTCAAACATCTCTTCCAAGCCCAGGTTCTTTTTGGCGGAAATCATCACCGATGCGTCTGCCTGAAAATCCTGCCTCTTCTCTCCTTCCGGAAGCAGGTCCATCTTGTTCCACACCGTGATTACCGGTTTGCCCACCACGCCAAGTTCCTTCAGAGTGTCCAGTACCACCTTCCGGTGCAGTTCCCACTGAGGGTTGGATGCGTCGATCACGTGCATGATGATGTCTGCGTATTTTGCCTCTTCCAGCGTACTTCGGAAGGCGTCCACTAGATGGTGAGGCAGCTTGTTGATAAAACCAACGGTGTCCGTCAGCAGCACCGACTGTCCGTCCGGCAGCACCGCGGTTCGGGTGGTGGGATCCAGTGTGGCAAAAAGCTTGTTTTCCGCCAAGATGCCCGCATCCGTCACCTTGTTCAGCAGGGTGGATTTCCCCGCGTTGGTGTATCCCACGATGGCCACGGTCATGGTGGCGCTTTCGGACCGTTTTTTCCGGGTGGTTTCCCGCACCCGCTTCATATCCTCGATCTCATCAGACAGCACCTTGATGCGCTTCTGAATCACCCGGCGGTCCGTCTCCAGCTTGGTTTCGCCCGGTCCCCGGGTACCGATGCCCGCACCCAGCCGGGACATGGCTTCGCCCATTCCCCGGAGGCGAGAGGCTCGGTATCGCTGCTGGGCGATTTCCACCTGAATCTTTCCTTCCTTTGTCTTGGCGTGAGCCGCAAAGATATCCAGAATCAGCAGGGTCCGATCCAGCACCTTTGCCCCGATGGCTTCCGACAGATTTCGGAATTGGGACGGGGTCAGTTCATCGTCACAGATGATTCCGTCCGCTTCTTGTACCTCCAGCATCTCCCGAATTTCCAGGGCTTTGCCGCTGCCCACATAGGTGGCCCGCTCCAGATGGTCCAGGTTCTGCACCACCATGGAGGAAACCTCTGCACCGTCCGTGCGCACCAGTTCCCCCAACTCCTCTAGGGATGCCCAGGCCGCCTCTTCCTCGCCGGTGGCTACCGCCACCAAAATGTATTTTTCTGTCTTTTCGATTTGTTCCATATCCTATTTCCCATGCTCCGCTTCGGTGTCGGTTCTAGCCCCAGCTCTGGCCGATGCCCTTCTCCACCGCTTTATCGTAAATGACCTTTGCCGCCACCAGATCCAGAGCCGCAATGCCCACGTTCTCAAAGACGATGATCTCGTCGTCGTTCTCTCTGCCGGCCACGGTGCCGTTAATCACGTCTCCCAGGCTTCCCAGCACGTCGCTTTCGGAAATGATGCCCTCTCGAATCGGAATCAGCAGGTCCCCGCTTTCCGCCATCACCGCGTCTTTGGAGTCGCAGATAATCTTAGCGGTTCTCGGCAGCACCGCCGGATCCAGCTCGTGCTTGTGCGGTTCGTAGGTGCCCACGCAGCTGATGGTGCAGCCCGGTTTTACCTTGGTGCCGTCGAATACCGGCTCCGAAGATCCCGTTACCGTAATCAGCAGGTCCGCATCTTCCACCGCTTCGTCGGCGCTGTCCGCCGCATAGATTCGGGTGCCGAATTCCTTCAGTTCCTCCTGCATCTCCGCCGCAAAAGCCTCCCGCTTCTCCTTGTTCCGGCTGTACACGGCCACCTCTTCCAACTTTCTTGCCGTCAGCATGGCTTCCAGCTGGCAAGCCGCCTGTCCGCCGGTGCCGATCATGGCCCCCTTGCGGCACGCCTTCTTTCCCAGAATATCGAAAGCGGCTCCCGATGCCGCACCGGTGCGGGCTTCCGTCACGTAGGTGCCGTCCAGGATGGCGCTGATGTATCCCGTCTTACCGTCGATGAGCAGTACCTGAGCCGGAGAGGTCTTCAGCCCCTGTTCCGGGTTGTGGGGAAAAATATCCACCACCTTCAGCGCCGCCGCATCCAGTCCCGGTGCGTAGGCCGGCATGAACACGAAGGATCCGTCATATTTTCCCGGAATTACCGTGCGCAGCGGATTCTCCACTTCTCCGTCCACCACGCTCTTGTAGGCCACCTTGTTGCCCTCGATGATATCTGCCATGGTTACGACTTTGCGAATGTCTTCTTTCGATAGTAACAGCATTTTCTTTTCCTCCTATAAAACCATATTTCGTTACGCCGGCCGCTGCCGGTTTTCCATCGCTTGAACCGCTGCTTTGGCCGCGGCGGTGGCATCGTCCGTATAGATATCCGCGCCGATGCTGTCGCAGAAATCCTGAGTCACCGGGGCGCCGCCTACCATGATGGTCACATCCTCTCGGATACCCGCTGCCTTGCAGCCTTCCACCACCTTCCGCATCTCTTCAATGGTGGTGGTGAGGAGCGCGGAGCAGCAGATGATATCGCACTTCTCTTCCTTGGCGGTGCGGACGAAGGTCTCCGCCGGCACATCGCTTCCCAGGTCGATCACGTCAAAGCCGTTTCCTTCCAGCATGATTTTCACCAGGTTCTTTCCGATGTCGTGCATATCCCCCTGTACCGTGCCGATGCACACTCTACCCAATGATGCGCTTGCATCGGCTACCAGCATGGGCTTCAGCAGATCCAGTGCTGTGGTCATGCATTTTGCCGACATCAGCATTTCCGGGACAAACACCTCTCCCCGGGAGAAGGCATTGCCCACTTCCGTCATTCCGGTAATCAATCCCTTGTTCAGAATTTCCTGAGGCGCATATCCCGCATCCAGGGCTTCCCGGCACACCTTCTCCATCCGGTTCCGGTTTCCCTTCATCAGCACGTCCGCCACCTTTCCCAGCGGGCTCTTCCGAACACTGTCGGACACCTTCTGTTCCCCGTGAGATGCGGATTTATTTTTGCCCGTGGAAAGGGCATATTTCTTTTCCGTCACCGGATAGTTGTAGTGCCGGAAGTGAAGTTCATTGTTGTACCGGGCGATTTCCTCGTCGATAATCGGATCCACGTGCTTGAAAATGGTGCCGCTCAGCCCATATGTGATGGATGGGATGAAGTGCTCCAGGGATCCGTTCTGCTTCAGCATCCTGCGCATGTATTCCCGAATTTCCTCTTCCGTGGCATCGCTCCGGTCTATCTCAGCGCCCACGCCGCCCATGACAATCATTCGGCCGTCCAGGTGGCGCACCACTTCCGGGATGTTGTTCTCCGGCAGGATTCCCTGCCAGCACTGAATGCCGATTTCCACCATATCATCCAGAATCGGCACTAGATAGGAATCGGAGTGGTGGATGGCGATGCATCCCGCATCCCGAATCTCTCCGTAGAACTTCCGATACGGTTCCTTAAAGAATTCCCGCCAGATTTCCGGCTTCATGAACAGCTGGTTTTTCGCACCCCAGTCGTCGTGGGAGAAGATGACGTCCGGCTGCAATCCCTTAATCAGCATCCGAACATATTCCAGGCGGTAACTGAGGATGTAGTCAATCAACTCGTGCATCTCCTTCGGGTGCTCGTAAAAATTGGTCAGGGTGTCTTCGAAACCCATCAGGAAGTGGCACTGTTCGAAGATTCCGGTTCCCATAAAACCCGCCAGAAGGCGCTGATTTCCCGCCTTTTCCCGCTGGATTTTTCGGAATTCCTCCCAGCCCTCTTGGCAGTTGCTTTTAATATCCGGTGCGTGGACCTCCTCTTTCCATCGGGTAATGTCCTTCAGCACCGTGGCTTCCTCCGAGTGATACGGGATGGTGCCCGGCGCATCTTCCGGGAAAAGAATGGTCACGCCCCAGCGGTCGATGGTCCGAGACCCCCGAACCTGACCGGCCCGAAGGTACCGGCTCACCGGATCTCCCAGTGCCATCTGCAGGGCTTCATACTGGTCCAGCAGGCGTTCCGGGCGCCCCTCCTTCTTTCAACAGTTCCAGAAATATTTCTTTTGGTGTCAATATTTGGTTCTCCTTTGTCCCTATAAAAAAATCCCTTTTCTAGTCAATCAGTACCGCGGCGGAATAGGTGATGGTGCCCGGTCCGTAGTCGTACCGAAGCCCGGAGGCTTTTGCCACATCATTTACCAGCAGGCCGTAGCCCTCCATGGAAGTGAACATTTCCTCCGGATGGCGGCAGGGCCGGTCCGGATAGGTGCACTTTCGGCACAGGGTACAGGCCCCCGTTCCCATGGGAAGGCAGTCCGGATATCCGTAACGAATCTGCCGCACCAAAGTGGCAAACCGTTCCTTGTGGCGCTTCTCTGCCTGTAAAATTCCCTCGCTGTCAAAGTCGTGGGCCATCTGCCCCGTGGTCTGTACCAGAATCCCCCGATGATACTTCTCCGTGCGCTGCCGGCTGCGTTCCAGATCCCCCACCGCCGGCGGGCAGCTCCACCGGGTGCCGTAGGCCCGGCAGCGTCCGCTGGAACACATGTCCCGCACCTCCGGTCGGAAGTCCAGCGCCCCCATATTCAGTTCTCCGGCGTGGTCGAATCCCACCTCCAGTGCCAGCTCGATGAGCTCCTCTGTTTTTCATTTCCCTACCCCCTCGGTATAATGATTCATTATACCATTTTTGATATTTTCTTGACACCTCCAAAACCCTCTGCCTATAATATTAAGAAAAGATTTTATAGGGACAAAGAGACAAGCATAAAGGAGCATATTATGGAACTTCATTTTCCGATTCTGCTGGACGGCGCCACGGGGACCGAGCTTCAAAAACGGGGCTATCGGGGCGGCATCAGCGCGGAGCAGTGGGTGTTGGAACACCCGGATGCCATTACGGATTTGCACAATAACTACATCGAAGCCGGAAGCGACGTGCTGTACGCCCCTACTTTTGGGGCCAACCGGGTCAAGCTGGAGGAGTACGGCGTCTTCAATCAGGTGCCGGAGTACAATCGACGTCTGGCAAAAATAGCATTGGATAATGCCGAGGGGCGCGCGCTGGTGGCGGGGGATATCTCCCAGACCGGCAAATTTCTAAAGCCTATCGGAAACACCACCTTCCGAGAGATGCTGGAAATCTACCGGGAGCAGGCGGAAGCCCTGGAGGAAGCCGGGGTGGACCTGTACGCCGTGGAGACCATGACCAACCTGGCGGAAGCCCGGGCGGCGGTGCTGGCCATCCGGCAAATTTCCGATAAACCCATCATGGTATGTTTTACCTGTGAGGCCAACGGACGCACGATGATGGGCAACGATATTGCGGCAGCGCTGGTAATCCTGCAGAACATGGGCATCGATGCCTTCGGGCTGAACTGCTCCACGGGGCCGGATCAGATGCTGCCCCACATTCAGCGGCTGCAGAAGTACGCGGAGGTGCCTCTTATCGCCAAGCCCAATGCGGGCATGCCAAAGACGAAGAACGGGGAGACCTACTACGACTGCGGTCCGGAGGAACTGGCGTCCTACGTGAAGGATCTGGCGGCCGCCGGCGTAGGCATTTTCGGGAGCTGCTGCGGCTCCACGGAGGAGCACATTCGGGCGATTCACCGAGAGCTTCAGAATGTGGAATTCCTTCCGCCTCACCCGGATTTTCAGGGCAAAATCCCTCTGGCGACGGAGAAGAATCTCTACCTCCTGCCGACGGATCTCGAAATCGGCAAAATCTATCCTTGCGATGAGCACCTGGAGGATTCCTGCGAGGAGGCAGAGGAGGACGACGAGGCTCTCTTCATGACGATTGAACTGAAAGCGGAGGAGGAGCTGGATCACCTGGAGGACTTCCAATACGCCATCTCGCTGCCGCTGTGCATTCTTTGCAATGATGCGTCCCTTCTGGAGCAGGCGCTGGAAATTTATCAGGGCCGGGTCCTCTATGCCGGCGATCTGCCGGAGGAGGAGCTTCTGCCGCTGGCCAACCGCTACGGACTGGTAATCTAGGGGGCTTGCCGGACGAGCGGGCCGCGGCGAATTTGTTTTTATCGCTTGACAAGGTTTTGCGCCGGTGCTAAAATCTATGATTATAAAAATAAAACGATGACGAGGACAGTACGCTTGTCGGGAGAATCTTACAGAGAGGGATAGCCGGTGAAATTATCCCAGATTCGGACTTGCGGAACACCACCTCCGAGTGGCACTAATCCTGCCCGCCGGCCGCGTGAAAAGCCATAATGAGTGCCGGGATTTTCCCGGAAGATGGGTGGAACCACGAATACGAAATGTATGCGTCCCTTCTGACAGTATATCTGCGGAAGGGACTTTTTGTACCTTCCGTTTCAAGAAGGAGGAAACCAAATGATTATTACTTTGAAAGACGGAAGTACCCGTGAATACGGAGAACCGATGTCCATCTACGATATCGCGAAGGATATCAGCGAGGGGCTGGCCCATGTTGCCTGCGTGGGCGAGGTGAACGGTGAGGTGAAGGACCTGCGTACCGTAATCGACAGCGACTGTGAGCTGAACATTCTCACTTTCGATTCCGATGCGGGCAAACACGCATATCGCCACACCTGTTCTCACGTTCTGGCGGAGGCGGTGCTGAACCTGTACCCAGAGGCAAAGCTGGCCATCGGACCTTCCATCGACACCGGATTCTACTATGACTTCGACATGCCGCCGCTGACCCGGGAGGATCTGGACAAGATCGAGAAGGAGATGAAGAAGATCATCAAGAAGGGCGACCGTCTGGAGTACTTTACACTGCCGAGGGAAGAGGCGATTCAGATGATGAAGGATCGGGAAGAGCCGTACAAGGTGGAGCTGATTGAGGATCTGCCGGAGGGCGAGACCATTTCCTTCTACCAGCAGGGTGATTTCATCGAACTGTGTGCGGGTCCGCACCTGATGAGCACCAAGCAGATCAAGGCGTTCAAGCTGACTTCTTCTTCCGGTGCATACTGGAGAGGGGACGAGCACAACAAGATGCTCACCAGAATCTACGGAACCGCGTACACCAAGAAGGCGGACCTGGAAGAGTATCTGGAGTACCTGGCAGATATCAAAAACAGAGACCACAACCGTCTGGGCCGTGAGATGGACCTGTTCACTACGGTGGATGTAGTGGGTCAGGGCCTGCCGCTGTTCATGCCGAACGGTACCAAAATGATTCAGAAGCTGCAACGCTGGATTGAGGATCTGGAGGATTACGAGTGGGGCTATGTTCGTACCCGTACTCCGCTGATGGCGAAGTCCACCCTGTACAAAATCTCGGACCACTGGTACCACTATAAGGACGGTATGTTCCTGCTGGGCTACGATAACCTGGAGGATTTGAACAATGCGGAGGACGCTTCCCGTGAGATTCACGGTGTTCAGGACCTGAAGATGATTGAAAACGATGCGGACAGCGATGTATACGCACTGCGTCCGATGACCTGCCCGTTCCAGTACTATGTGTACAAGGCGCGTCAGAAGAGTTACCGCGATCTGCCTTACAGAATGGCGGAGACTTCCACTCTGTTCCGTAACGAGGATTCCGGCGAGATGCACGGACTGACCCGCGTTCGTCAGTTCACTATTTCCGAGGGTCACCTGGTGTGCACTCCGGAGCAGATTGACGAGGAGTTCAAGAACTGCGTTCGCCTGGCAAAATATTGCCTCACCACTTTGGGTTTGGAGGAAGATGTAACCTATCGGATGTCCAAGTGGGATCCGGAGAACTCCGAGAAGTATCTGGGAACTGCGGAGGATTGGAACCGCGTAGAGGATGCCATGAGAACCATCCTGGATGAAATCGGTCTGGACTACACCGAGGCGACCGGCGAGGCAGCGTTCTACGGTCCAAAGCTGGACATTCAGGCCAAGAACGTATACGGCAAGGAAGACACCATGATCACCATTCAGCTGGATATGTTCCTGGCAGAACGCTACGATATGTACTACATCGATAAGGACGGTTCCAAGAAGCGCCCGTACATCATCCACCGTACTTCCATTGGTTGCTACGAAAGAACACTGGCATGGCTCATTGAAAAATATGCGGGCAACTTCCCGACATGGCTCTGTCCGGAACAGGTTCGCATCCTGCCGATTTCCGACAAGTACGATGACTATGCGGAAAAGGTATTCCGTGAACTCCGTCGTAACGGCGTCGATGTTCACGTGGATCACAGCACGGAACGTATCGGCTATAAGATCCGTAAGGCACAGATGGAAAAGATTCCGTACATGCTGGTTCTGGGTGCCAAGGAAGAGGAAGAAAATGCCGTTTCCGTTCGTTCCAGATTCGCCGGTGACGAAGGCAGCAAGCCGCTGTCCGAATTCGTCCGCCAGATTGTGGAAGAAATTGAGACAAAGGCGATCCGGAAAAAAGAAGTAGAAGAAAAATAAGAAATGGGACTGTAAAATAAGTCCGCAAATAAAGAAGCGCCAGTTCCGGCGAATGCCGGTTCTGGCGTTTCTTTGTACTAATCTTTCTGTTGATGATTGGTTATGCATGTTTATTGTAAAATATATTACTGTTCTACCTTCTTTCTCCGCGCAAACAACCATGCACACAAACCAACGAATACGCTTGTAGCCCCGATTAATATTGGCCACACCGGGATTGGACAGACGCCTTCACGAATGAGGTGGAGTCCCCGGTATAGTGTGTACACTCCAAAGATGGAGAATATTACGAATGCAAGACTGTTCAGAAGTCCGTCCGGCGTCTTGCTTTTCAGCAGATATCCCACCATCATCCCCAGGATATCCGCTGCGAACAATCCAAGAGAACAAGCAAGCCAAACGATAAACGCCGCACTCATTCCCTCATTTGCACCAAAGGTGATGGCAGTAAGCTGCGTCTTGTCTCCCAGCTCTGCCACAAAGAATGTGCAAAAGACAGCCAGTGGCGCGAACTGAATTCCGGATTTCGCATTTTCTTCCTCTTCATCCTCATCCCCCGCAATGGTAGATGCAGCGAAATAGAGAAATGCCAGTGCAGCAACAATCTTAATGACCCAATCTGGGATAAATTCACTCACCAGTCCACCTGCCAGCACTGCAAGTCCATTCAGCACGAGAATCGCCACCGCAGTTCCCAGTATAATGTCCTTTAATTTGTACTTCGAGTTAAGCGCAATCAGCATCAGCTGCGTCTTATCCCCCATCTCTGCAATGAATTCCGTCAAAAAAATTTTAAAGAATAACACCATTCATTCTCCTTCAAAAAACACAAATGCTCGAATCCGAGAATCCGAGCATTTGTGCGTTCTTTATATTTGCCTTAAGTTAAAGTCTTACAACTAGTCTTTAAATTAACCCCAGAAGCTTGTGAGCTGTCCATAAACTACCATTGCCAGGAAGATCGGTCCAACCCACTTGATGCAGAAGTTGTAGAAGCCTCTGGACTTGAACTTTCTGGTTCCGCCATTGCTGATTTCATCATCCAGATATCCAGGTACAAACCAGCCAAGCAGGATTGTCATGATGAGACCGGTCAGCGGCATCAGGATACCTTCTGCGATGCAGTCCCATACGTCCAGTACATCCGGCTGTCTGAACAGGCCGCGGAATGCTACGAAGAATGCATTCTGGCTTGTGCCCAGTCCGTCAGCTGTGGTCAAGAAGTTACCAATCCATGCCATGATTGCCATGACAACGGTAACCTTTACTCTGTTTGCGCTCTTTCCGGCCTTCACTCTGGAGTCCAAGATTGCGGAAATACCGGCTTCCATCATTCCGATGGAAGAAGACAGTGCTGCGAAGAATACCAGCAGCCAGAACAGCAGCTGGAAGATCTTTCCGGCAGTGCCCATGGATGTGAATACGGTTGTCATCGATACGAACAGCAGTCCAGGTCCTGCGGATGGCTCCAGACCGAATGCGAATACAGCCGGGAAGATAGCTACGCCAGCCAGAACCGCTACCAAGGAGTCACCAAAGGTGATGATTGCTGCGTTGGATTCCAGGTTCTCCTTCTTATCCAGGTAAGAACCGTAAGCAATGATACAACCGGACGACAGGGAGAGCGAGAAGAAGCACTGTCCACCTGCCGAAGAGAGTACACTGAAGAATCCCTTTGCACTTCCCCAAGCGCTCAGATCCGGGCTGAACAGGAACTTCAGTCCAGGGCCTGCGCCAGGCAGTGTGCAAGATCTTACTACTACGATGAGCAGCATGAAGAACAGCAACGGCATTGCTACCTTACAGAACTTCTCGATACCGCCGGATACACCACCGAATACGATAACCATCGTCAGGAGCAGGAATCCTGTTATCCATGCAACGGAGTTTCCGGTGTTGGTCAGCAGTCCGCCGAACTGTGCGCCCGGATCTGCAGTGTTCAGAACACCCTTACCGAAGAGCGCCAGAATGGAGTCTCCCAGGTACTTAGTGATGAATCCACCGAATGTGCAGTAGAAGCAAATCAAGAGCCAAGGAACGATGGTCTGCAGAACACCGTTGAAGGTGAATCTGTGATCGGCTTCCTTGTAAGCCTCGATTGCCGCCTTCTGAGTCTTACGACCGAGAGCCATCTCGGAGAGCATCAGAGGGTAACCGGTTACAATTGCCAGAATTACGTACAAGAGCAGGAAAGCGAATCCGCCGTTCATACCCATCTTGTAAGGGAAGGACCACAGGTTACCAAGACCTACGGCCGATCCAAGTGCTGCCATCAAGAATCCAAAATTGGAATTAAATTGGCCTTTTGGTTTTCTTGTTCCATTTCAATACCTCCATACAAAAATGAAAACGACACATATAAGAACTCTGTATAAGACATTATACCTTTCGGACTAAATCGGAATAATCACTCTATTGGTTAATCCGCCCTATACAATTTATGCTCAAAGTATATCACCTGTTCTTCACATTCGCAACATATATTCTGTATATTTAGTTAAAGCGAGAAAACTTTTTACAATTTTTAATACTGGCGGAAACCTATTGAACAATAGGGTTTTAGAAATTTGTACGATTTTAAAAGCAAAATTTCGTTATTTTATTGTCGTACTTTTTTAAAACCGCTATATATTGTGTTTTCTTTTCATTTTTAAATCAATATAAACGCTCATATTTGCCTGATTGTTGATTAATTATCCATTCAACCAATTTTTAGTATAAATTGAAAATTTTTTCCAGCCCACTTTTCAACTGTTCTTTTTTGCTATCATGTTTTTTTATACCGACTTCGGTATAATCATTGGTCTATCACTGCGGGAAAATGCGGCCAACACTGCGTATAACAGAAAAACACCGCCTCCGAAACCGAGACGGTGTTTCCCTTATATAATATAGAAATTAGTGTTTTAAGTGTTTTTATTCTGCTTCCAGCTTCTTACCGGCCTTCAGTTCCTTTCCGGAGAACAAAGCAGCATCTTTCTTCCAGAATCCACCCAGACCGCAGCCGATCAGTGCCGGGATGACCCAGCCCAATCCGAAGGATGCGAACGGAAGGTTGTCGATGAACGCAATCGGATGTCCGGAGGTGCTGATGGTGCTCAGGATGCTGGTAATCAGCGCCACATAGGTTCCCACACAGATGACGTGATCGTTATCCGTAATTTTTTCCACATAGGCACCCAGTACCAGTACGATCAGCGGCGGGTACAGAATGTTCAGCACTGGTCCCGCGATGGCGATGATCTGGCTCAGTCCGAAGTTGGACATGGCGTAGCTGATGGCAATCAGAGCGATTACAATCTGCTTATACTTCAGCTTTCCGTGGGTCAGCTCTTCAAAGTAGTCTCCTACGATGGAGCTGAGTCCTAGTGCGGTGGTGACGCAAGCCAGGATTACGATGGTCGCCAGGGCGTATACGCCGTATTTTCCCATCAAGTGGTAGGTAATCGCTACCAGCAGGCCGGCCTGGTCCAGTCCGGCATATTCCGGAATACCGGATGCGGTGGAGCCCAGATACGTCAGTCCGCCATACACGATGGCCAGCAGCGCTGCGGAAATGAGATCCGCGCCGACGATCATCTTTTTAACGTCTTCGTGTTCCTTGTAGCCATAGTTGTACGCAGCGGTAATCAGCATGATGGTAATCAGCACGCCGCCGATTCCGTCCAGTGTCTGATATCCGTTCTGAATGCCGGATGCGATAGGAACAATTTCCTCCGGGGAAACGGAAGCGCCCAGCGGATTGATGATTCCGATGACAATCAGGAGAATCATCACCGCAAGCAGACATGGGGTGAGGTAATTACCGATAATGTCTACTACTTTCGATGGGCGGATAACCAGACCCAACGTAATCAGGAAGAACACCAGTCCGTAGAGCCACAGCGGAACGCTTGGCGCGATGGTCTTGAATCCCAGCTCATAGCTGGTAGCCGCGGTTCGCGGAATGCACACGCACGGTCCCAGACAGAGCATGATGGTGGTAAGCAGTACCTTTCCCGGCTTCGCTCCCATCTTGCCAACCACTCCGTCTACGTTCCCTTTTCGGTTCAGCACTACCGACGCAATCGCAATTGCTGCCAGTCCCACGTCCATGATGAAGAATCCCATGAATCCGCTGATCCAGCTGCTTCCCGTTTCTCTTCCCAGAAACGGCGGGAAAATCAGATTTCCCGCACCGAACTGTGCGGCAAACAATGCAAGTCCCATACACAGGGTTGCAGAGAACTTACTTCTTTTCTTTTCCATTTTTTCACCTTACCTATTAATACATATAACCAATACGCACCTACTCTACCATGAAGAAATGTGTTTTAAAAAAGAATTCTTTTCATCTTGCAAGCACTTTTTTTCATGTTTTGACATACTAAACCAATTTATTCTATTGTTTATTATTTTTTATCCGTTATAATAAGAATGAGAGGTAAAGGTTATGGATATTCAAAAATTAGACTATTTTTTGACAGCAGCAGATACCGGGAATTTTACCCAAGCTGCCGACCAATGCAGAATTGCGCAGACAACCATGAGCAAGTACATTGCCCAACTGGAGAGCGAATTCAATTGCAAGCTGTTCTACCGAACCAATAAGGGCTGTGAGCTCACCGACCAGGGACAAATTTTCTACGAAAAGGCGCTGGTCATGAAAAAAGATTATGCCAACCTGGTGGCCGCCCTGAAGCAGGATCATTCCCGGGATTTGAACCTGGGGCTGGACGGTTCGCATTTCTACGTATCCCTCTTTACGGATTTTCAAACCGCCTATCGGGACGTAAACCTGAAAGCCGCCTTCGGCAGTGAAAAGGAATTGGTAAGCGATCTGGTACACCAGCGACTCCACGCCATCGTCATGCCGGACAACATCAGCGAAAAAGTTCGCTCCTATCCGGAAATCCGCAGCATCGACATTCTAAAGGCCCTGGACTACCTGGTTTTTCCGCCGAATACGGTACGCCACTTCGGTTCCATCGAGAAGGCGATTGAGAACCTTCCCCTGATTACCAAATCCGTGGATGAAGAGTATTACGAATACTGCCGCACCAATCTTCACAAAAAATACGGCACAACCTTCCACGAAGTTCGGGTCGCCCGCAGTCAGGATGTACAGACCATGATGCTGGCTCTGTCCCAAGGTTTTGCCATCCTTCCCCTTTCGGAAGTCGACGCAGACAGCGACTTTGAATGTTTCCCGCTGGGAGAAGAATTCGTGGAAATGCTTCAGCTCTTCTACAGCACCAAATACATGAACGACCCTCTGCGGAAGCTCATCGAATTCATCAACCAGCACGGCATCGTCACCTGTTAATTCATCTCATAAAAAAACCGGCAGGCGCTCCACTTTCGTGAAGTGCCTGCCTTTTCGTTTTGCATCCATTTCCGGGGGGACCGGAAATCGGGTTCGTCAATGGCCGAGGAAAAACTCTTTTTATAAACTTTTAGTCGAGATTCATATTTGCCTTCAGATTTTCAACCTTCTTGCTCTGCGGCTTCGGAAGGAATGCGCCTACCACGCATCCGATTACAGACGGAAAAATCCAGCCCAGACCATCTGCCGCGAACGGCAGCTTTGCAGCCATGTCGGAGATTGCGCCCATCGGCAGGGTTCCCGCCAGGCTGGCCAGCAGGGATACATATGCACCCACGCATGCAGCCATATCGTTCTTTACCACCTTCTCCAGCAGCGTCATTACTACCAGAACGATCAACGGCGGATACAGGATGGACAGAATCGGTCCTGCCAGCGCGATGATGTTGCTCAGTCCGAAGTTGGAGAGAATATAGCTGAATACAATAACTGCGACAACGGTGTACTTATACTGCATCTTTCCGTCGGTGAGATCCTTGAAGTAATCACCTACTACTGCGGAAAGTCCGATTGCGGTGGTCAAGCAAGCCATCAGTACGATGATGGTCAGCGCGATTACGCCATAGCTGCCCAGCAGTTTGTTGGTGATTGCCATCAGCAGCGGAGCCTGCTCCAAATTCTTATATTCTGCGATACCGGAAATGGTGGAACCCAGATAGGTCAGTCCGGCGTATACCAGAGCCAGTAAAGTTCCGGAAATCACTGCAGAACCGCTGACAGTCTGACGAATTTCATCCTTTGTGGTATATCCGTAAGCACATGCCGCAGTAATCATCATCAGTGTCTGCGGAACGCCGCCGATACCGTCCAATGTCTGGTATCCGTTTACGATACCGTCGTGCATCGGGGATGCGTTTGCCAAGATTGCGGCCTCGTCGATCGGATTCACGATACCGATCACGATCAGCAGTACCATTACTGCCAGCAGAATCGGTGTGAGATAGTTTCCGATAATATCTACTACTTTTGTCGGGCGGATTACCAGAAGCAGTGCGATTCCGTAGAAAATAGCACCGAATGCCCACTGCGGAAGTCCCGGAATCAGCAGCTTAACGCCCATTTCATAGGTGGTTGCTGCTGTACGCGGAATTGCGATCAGCGGTCCCAGGCAGATGATGATAGCGGTTACCATCGCTTTTCCCGGGATACGGCCCATTTTGCCCATAACGCCGTCAACGCCGCCCTTCTTGTTGGATACGGTTGCAATAATCGCTGCTACCGCCAGACCAACGTCCATCAGAAAGAAGCCGATGAATCCAACGAACCAGGAAGAACCGGTGTCTCTTCCCAGGAACGGCGGGAAAATCAGATTTCCGGCACCGAACTGTGTTGCAAACAGCGCCAGACCCATGATGATAATGGCGGAACGCTTGCTTCTTGTCTTACCATTCTGTTCCATAATTTCAATACCTCTCATACTTTTCATCCCCGCTTCTCCGGGGATGTACCTAAAGCACTTTTTCCTTACGGTACAGATGTTAACATATTCACAATTCCTTGAAAAACGAATTATTCCTATGGGTATAGCACTTTTTTTCATGTCGCCCGATGTTATGTGTTCGTTTTGTAAAAATATTCTTTCCGCTATTCCTATATTCTACCGATACCCCTCATTCCGCACGGTGGGCTATTCGTAGCGCTCCTCCGAATCTGTTTTTACCAGGTCGTAAATCAGTGGGTCCCGAATCAGATGTCGCCACACCGTAGTGGTGGCCTTCACAAAATCATCATTCAGCGGAAGGGTCTCTTCAATCAGCGGACAGGCGTACGGTACCTCCGTATCATCATAAATCATGATGAGCTCGCCCTCCTCCGTCAAATGGGGCAGCAACGGAAAGGTCCGGCACTGAATGGGCCGCAGCGCTCTTTGGCAGTGAGGGGGATTCATGCAGTGCAAAAAGAACACCTTCCCCTTCCAGGATTCCGGGAATTCGAACTCTTCTGTGGATTCTTCCGTCCACCGATAGCCCTCGCCTTCCCGGCGGTGGATTTTGTCCTCCCCCGGCAGCAGGTAGATGCCCATTTCCATATCCGGCTCCGATTCCACCATACAACATGCGGCACCACAAAGGGTGCCGCAGTCGTAATCCACCGGAGATACCCGGTCCAATAACCGATATATTGCGCGATAGGTGCGCTTCCTAATTGTGGATTTAATCAATTCTATTATTCCTCATCCTCATCGTCGTCGTCAAAATCCAGCTGAGCGTCGAAGAAGCAAATAATGTCTTCTACCACTTCATCCTTCAGATCTTCGTAGTTGTGGATTTCGTGGCGGTAACCCGGATACAGTTTCGTCTCTACGGCATGTCCGCTTTCCGTCAGCCAATTGGATACCTGATACACTCCTTCGCCATACTGCCCCACCGGGTCCTGGTCGCCGGCAATATTGAAGATTGGGAGTTCGATCGGAACATTTTTCGCCCAATCCGCTCCGGTAATGGCGGTAATCATCTGACAGAAGTAGAGGAAGGACCGATTGGTGGTCGGCTTTGTGAAGGCGTCAAACGGGTCGTGGGCGTGGTCGTACTGAACGCACGGATCCGAGCAGATCCACTCGTTGCCCAGCTTAATCTCTTCATCGCAGCGTCCGAACATCCAGCCCATCACCACATTCGGTGCCTCGGTGGCCGGATCCTCTCCGTGACCGGCTGCCACTTCTTTTTCCAGGAGATCGATTCCTTCTTCTACGTGCGGGAATACGCCGCTGGTGCCGCAAAGGGTTACGCCGGTAAGTTCATCGCCGTATTTGGTGATGTAATCTCGCGCGATGAAGGAACCCATACTGTGGCCGAACATGAAGTACGGAAGATTCGGATACATTTCCTTGACCAGGGTGGTGAGCGTGTGCTCGTCCTCCATCATGGTGCGGAAACCCTTGTCGCCCCAATCGCCCCAGGTGTCGTTCACCATGGCGGTTTTGCCGTGACCTACGTGATCATCGGCCGCGACGATATAGCCGGCCTCCATAAAATTCACGATCATATGGAAATATCTTCTGGAATGCTCTCCGAAGCCGTGCACCAGCTGAATGATTCCGCATGGCTCTGTTGCCGGAACGTAAATCCAGCCTTGCACATCATCTCTCTCATTAAAAGATTTAAAACTTACTTCATGTAACATCGTACACCTCCCGACACGGGGCTTTCACCCGGTCTGTTTTTTTATAGAGCAATCCGGACACGGCATCTTTCGATCGTGTCCGGATTAAAATCGATTAAAGCACAGATGTGCTGTCAGTTCTTATTTGTCGTATTCGTTCATCCACTTGATCAGCTCAACGCAGTAATCATCGTGTCTGTCTACGAATGTGGTGTGTCTTGCATTTTCCCAGAGAATCCACTTGGTGTGCTGGATTCCGTCTGCCATGGTCTTTGCAACCAGCGGGGAACACAGATCGGAGATACCGCTCATGATCAGGGACGGTACTTCGATTTCAGGCAGTCTGTCGATATACTCGAAGTCTCTCAGTGTACCGGACGGTACGAATTCGTTCGGGCCCCATCCATACAGATATGCTTCGCCGCCGCTCTTCTTTGCTCTGGTACAGCACTCCGGAAGATCTTCTCTCCAGTATGTGCAGTATCTGTCCATATAGTGATCTACTGCCTTCAGATAATCTTCGCCGGTGAAGTCTTCGGTTTCCAGTGCGTGGTTGATGGCTTTCTGATCTGCCTCATCCATCATCTTAATTCTTCTCATACCTTCCTTTGCCCACAGGCTGCTGCTTGGGTGACCGGAGGAGATGATGAAGGATTTTACGCCCTTTGCACCACGCTCAATTGCGTATGCAATCTGCATCATACCACCCCAAGACTGACCGATGATGTGGCACTTATCCAGACCCAGATGCTCTCTCAGAGCATCCAGCTCGTCCAGCCACAAATCCTGTGTCCACATTTCAGGATGTCCGTCCAGGTAAGAATTTCCGCAGCCAAGCTGGTCGTACATTACGATCATACGATCATCATCGTCTGCTACGTTGTCCAGTACTTCGAAGTAGTTGTGGGTGGATCCCGGACCACCGTGCAGGCAGATCAGCGGAGCCTTTCCGTTGTCCTTCTGCTCACCAACGATTCTGTAATACGTCTGATAACCTCTGAACGGCATGTAACCTTCTGTAATCTTTGCCATTTTTTTAACTCTCCTTTGTAAAACAAATGCCGCAGCCCGCAGACCGCGGCACCCTTATCATTTCCGTTTTATTCCCTCGGAAGTGTCTGCCGAGGCGAACTTTGTTTTATGAACAATTATTCTCCGTCCGGAACAACGATGATTTCATCCTTCGGATACTCGTTGAGCACTTCGCAGCCATCTTCGGTGATGTACAGGATGTCCTCGATTCTTACGCCGATGCCCTCGTCATAGAGATAGATTCCCGGCTCAACGGAGAAGCACTGTCCCGGTACGATGATTTCGTCGTTCGCCAGGGATACGTCACCAACCTCGTGGTCTTCCAGACCGATGGAGTGACCTGTTCTGTGTGTGAAGTATTCACCAAAGCCCTGCTCGGTGATGTAATCTCTTGCAGCCTTATCTACGTCGCTCATCTTGTTGCCCGGCTTTGCTGCTGCAATACCTCTCTTGTTGGCTTCCAGAACGATGTTGTAAATCTGCTTCTGTCTCTCGCTTACTTCGCCGATGAATACGGTTCTGGTGATGTCGGAAGCATAACCCTTCCACATTCCGCCGATGTCCAGGACAACGGAGTCGCCGTGCTTACCCTTGCTGTTGTCGGTGATGTGGTGCGGATCTGCGCCGCCCTTACCGTATGCAGTGATCGGGTCGAAGGACATGCCGCTAAAACCAACTTCCTTGCACAGTTCTGCAGTCTTCTGGTTCAGCTCGATTTCAGTGAGGCCCTTTGCAACCCATGGAATCAGTTTATCCATAACCTGATCGATCTTCAGAGCGGATTCCTTCATGATCTTGTGCTCATCTTCACCCTTAACCTGTCTAACTTTATCAATTACGCATGCGTTGTTTACGAAGGAGCTGCCTGCGCCCAGTTCCTGAAGTCTCAGAACGAATCTTGCCGGCCAAGTCTTGTCGATACCCATTGTCTTCTCTTTGTCGACGAAACGGGACAGAATCTCTACGCCGTCCTCCACGTCATCGTAATAGGTAATCTCCACGCCAAGGTCTTCCACCTGTGGGAACAGCTTGTTCAGTACGAAGTGAACGGTACCGTCAACATTAATGTACAGCGCACCCATTCTTTCGCCGAAAACAAATGTCTTATCCAGCAGGTAGTACAGTGCGTACTGGTCGGAAACGAGCATCTGAGGGATGTCTTTTTCCTTCATCTTGGCAATGGTTCTCTCCAAACGATCTTTTTTCAACATGATGTAATCCTCCATTTCTTAAATCTTTCCGGATTGTTCCGAAAACAACATCCACAAATCATTATAGCACGACCGCCGGCACTTTGATAGAGAATCTACAGTTATTATATACTTTCTTTTTATAAAATAATTATTTTCTAAATTCCAAGTGTCCCAGTGGTCCGGCGGTGCAGAGCTGCACCGGTTTCTCGTTCGCCAAGAGTGTTGGATTTCTAACTAGATGGCTCTGGTGTACTCCTTGAGCCATTCCTTCTCTTCGTCGGTGAGGAATGGGCTAACCTTCTCGTAGCAATCCTTGTGGTAATCGTTGAGCCATTCTCTCTCGGAGCGTGTCAGCTCTTCCGGATCGATGCCGTCCAGGTCGATCGGTACGAAGTTCAGTGTCTCGAAGTGCATGAACTGACCGTACTTGTTCTTCTCGCCCTTTACGGTGAGCAGGTTGTTCTCGATACGGATACCGAAGTCGCCTTCTTCGTAGATTCCCGGCTCATTGGTTATAACCATGCCTTCTTCGAACTGGTGATGCTCATTCTTGGACGGAACGATGTACCAGCGGAATCCGGTTGGCGGTTCGTGAATGCTGCCCAGATAACCGAATCCGTGTCCGGTTCCGCACTGGAAGTCCTTGTTCAGATCCCAGATTGGCTGTCTTGCCAGTACGTCCAGGGACCAGCCGTGGTTTCCGTACAGGAAGTTTGCCACGCTCAGGTGCTGCATTGCTCTGTATACTGCGGTGTAGTATTTCTTCAGCTCCGGTGTGATATGGCCCAGAACGGTGGTACGGGTGATATCGGTGGAACCTTCATAGTAGCCGCCGCCGGTATCGGTCAGCAGCATGCCGCCTTCTTTCAGCGGAACATCGGACTCCTCTGTCGGGGAGTAGTGCATCATTGCTGCGTGTGCACCAAATGCCTGCAGAGGTTCGAAGGAATCCCGAATGTATCCTTCCTGTTCAGCGCGGAGGGATGTCAGCTTATCGGATGCGGACAACTCGGTGATCTCCATCTTGTCATAGTTCTTTTTAATCCAGTACATGAACTTGGTGAGGGCAACGCTGTCCTTCAGCTCTGCTTTCCGGATGTTTGCGATTTCCACTTCGTTCTTCATGGCCTTCATCAGGATGGTTGGGTTGGCACCTTCTACCACCTTGCATGGCAGGCTCTTGTAAAGTGCGTAGTTCATCTTCATCGGGTCGATGAGAGCGACTTCGTCTTTACCAATCTTCTTGGCATCTTCGTAGATGTCATTATATGGGTGAATCTGAACGTTGTTCTTCGCCAGTTCTTCACGGATTCTGTCGTTCAGTTTGCTCTCGTCGATGTACAGGTGTGCATCGTCTTTGCCAACGATTACATAATCCAGAACCAGTGGGAAGAAGTCGATATCGTCACCACGGAAGTTCAGCAACCAGGCATTGTCATCCAGCGATGCAATCAGGTGTACGGTAGCACCGCATTCTGCCATCTTTGCCCGAACTCTTGCCAGTTTGGATGCAACGTTCTCGCCGGTGTACTTGTCTTCCAGGAAGAAGCATGGCTTCTTGGACTGTTCCGGACGGTCGCTCCAAATCTGATCGATCAGATCTACTTCGTACTCGATGGTGATGTTCTTTGCTCCCAGAACTTCTTCGTATTCCTGACCTTCGCCCATGGAGAGCACACGGCCGTCGAAGGCAACCTTGCCGCCTTCCGGAATCTGTTCTGCCAGCCACTCGGTAGTGGATGGAGTGTCATCAACGAACATCTTCATCAGACGGACGCCGCTACCTTCCAGTTCGGTCAGTGCCTGGGTGAAGTATCTTCCATCCGTCCACAGACCGGCATCGTTCTTTGCGATAACAGCTGTTCCATAGGATCCACTGAAACCGGTAATGAACTGTCTGGCTTTGAAATGTTCGCCAACATACTCGCTCTGATGGAAGTCTGCAGTCGGAACGACATATGCATCGATGTTCTGCTCTGCCATCAGCTTGCGAAGCTGTTCAATGCGCTTTGCAACTTCTGTCATTTTGTTTCCCTCCTTAATAACACGCGGTAGAACTCCGGAGCATAGACCGTGTTCTATACCTAGTCAAAATTGTAACACTTTCAATAAATAATTCAACCGGTCCGGCTACTCAAAAAATTAATACTTATCCCGGAAAGTTCTTGTTTTTTTATGGATACAATTTTAATTTTCGGTTGAAATTGCTGAAGAGGGCTTATTTTTCTCTTTTTATGCCGGTTATCCCTACTAAATTTCGATTTGAATGGGGCGGCAGAACCGCCTGCCGGTAGGGGCCCTACGGGGAAGAGGTGAAGGCCCGCCGGGAAGAGGGGGACCTTCGGGAGAAGAGCACGCCCTGTTGGCGTGGCCCGGCGGTGGATCAAGGCTTTGTCGGCGGGGCGGCGCCAACAGGGGCCGGCGGCGAGCGGGATTCGGGGCGCTCT
>ENA-OQDA01000138-OQDA01000138.1-human-gut-metagenome-genome-assembly--contig:-NODE-138-length-30494-cov-4.660124_pt1 | contig 30494 bp, 28 predicted proteins | sample MGYA00242771_ERZ504603 | MGnify/ENA primary metagenome ERZ504603 (study PRJEB26092, sample SAMD00036328) | human gut metagenome | host: Homo sapiens | study: EMG produced TPA metagenomics assembly of...
CGACGCGCTGCTCGACGCCTACTGCGGCGGCGTGCTGCCCGAGGCCAAGGACGAGGCCGGCAGTGCGGCCGCGCAAGCCGCGGCGGCCCGCATGCTGGTGAAGCCGCTCACCGACGCGCTCGGGCGCGACGAGAGCAAGCGCGCCTACTTCGACATCGATCTGCCGCTCGTGGCGGTGCTCGCCATCGTCGAGCGAACGGGCGCCGCGGTGGATTGCGACCGTCTGGCCGAGCTGGGAGCGACGACGCAGGCCGAGCTCGATGAGCTGCGCGCGCGCATCATCGAGATCGCGGGGGAGGAGTTCAACCTCGACAGTCCCAAGCAGCTCGGGCACATCCTATTCGAGGTGCTGGGCCTGCGCACGCTCAAGAAGAACCAGCGCGGCTACTCCACCGACGCCGCCGTGCTCAAGGAGCTGTCGAACGACCACGAGATGCCGGCGCTCGTCCTGCGCTACCGCGAGCTCGCGAAGATCAAGTCCACCTACATCGACGCCCTGCCGCGCATGCGCGCCGACGACGGGCGCGTGCACACGTGCTTCAACGAGACCGTGACCACGACGGGCCGCCTCTCGTCGTCGGAGCCGAACCTGCAGAACATCCCCGTGCGCACCGAGTTCGGCCGCCAGATCCGCGAGTGCTTCGTGCCGCTGGAGAAGGGCCACAAGTTCCTGTCGGCCGACTATTCGCAGATCGAGCTGCGCCTGCTCGCTCACCTGTCGAACGACGAGCACCTCGTGGCCGCGTTCTGCTCCGGCGCCGACTTCCACGCCGCCACGGCCAGCCGCGTGTTCGGCCTGCCCGTGGAGGACGTGACGCCCGAGCTGCGCAGCCGCGCGAAGGCCGTGAACTTCGGCATCGTGTACGGCCAGCAGGCGTTCGGCCTGTCGCAGAGCCTGGGCATCCCGTTCGGCGAGGCCAAGGAGATGATCGAGCGCTACTTCGAGGCCTACCCCGGCGTGCGCGCCTACCTCGACCGCACCATCGCCGAAGCGAAGGAGAAGGGCTATGCCGAGACGATGTTCGGCCGCAAGCGCCATATCCCCGAGCTCAAGGCCGCGAACGCCACGCAGCGCGGCTTCGGCGAGCGCACGGCCATGAACCACCCCATGCAGGGCAGCGCGGCCGACATCATCAAGCTGGCCATGACCGAGGTGCAGCGCCGCATCATGGAGCGCGGCTTCGAGGCGAAGCTGCTGTTGCAGGTGCACGACGAGCTGGACTTCAGCGTGCCGGAAGGCGAGATCGAGGAGCTGTCGGCCATCGTGAAAGACGTGATGGAGCACATCGTGGATCTGCGCGTGCCTCTCGACGTCGACGTCTCCTATGCCGATAACTGGGCGGAAGCGCACTGAGGTTACGTCGACTCGGCGGCCGACGCTCAGAAGCCGCATCATTGGTCGCTGATTTTGCTGGACTTGTGATGTGTAAAAAAATCACACCACGCCGCCGCGTGTGGCTAGAGTATCTGCTATCATATAAACGTTGTGCTCTGTGGAGGCACAGCGTAGGAAGAGTGCGATGATACGCGTGGATCGTGCATAAGATCACATTGACTTGCTACGGTCACGCTGGTAAGCTATCGCCTTGCGTTTATTCATATCAAGGAGACACTCATGTACGCAATTGTAAAAACGGGCGGCAAGCAGTACAAGGTCGCACCCGGCGACAAGCTGAACATCGAGAAGCTTGACGCCGCCGTGGGCGACAAGGTCGAGCTGGAAGCCATCTGCGTCGTCGACGGCGCCAAGGTGGAAGCCGACCCCGCGAAAGCAGCCGCAACGAAGGTCACCGCCATCATCCTCGAGCAGTTCAAGGGTGAGAAGCAGCTGGTCTTCAAGTTCAAGAAGCGCAAGAACTACAAGAAGCTGCGCGGCCATCGCCAGCAGCTCACGCGCGTCCAGATCGAGTCCGTCGGCTCGGCCAAGGCTGAGAAGCCGGCCGTCAAGAAGGCTGCGAAGAAGGACGATGCCGAGAAGAAGCCGGCTCCTGCTAAGGCCGCCGACAAGCCCGCGTCCGAAGACGCCGAGTAAGCATAAGGAGGGAATACCATGGCACACAAGAAAGGTCTCGGTTCCAGCCGTAACGGCCGCGATTCCCGCGCACAGCGTCTCGGCGTGAAGATGTTCGCCGGCCAGGCTGTGAAGACGGGCAACGTCATCGTCCGCCAGCGCGGCACGCACATCCATCCGGGCGAGAACGTCGGTCGCGGCAAGGACGACACCCTGTTCGCCCTGTGCGACGGCAAGCTGGAGTTCACGAAGGGCGCCAAGCACAAGGTGCACGTGCGTCGCGAGGCGTAAGGTTCCGCCTGCCCACGACTGCGTGACGTTATCTGTTTTCGCATGCCCCCTGCTCGTCAGGGGGCATTTTTCATATACAATCCGAGTTGTCGTGTTCAAGCGAGCAACCCGTTGCGCCCCTCGAGGCGCGGATCGAAATAGAGGTACCACCCGTGTTCATCGATAAAGTACGCATCCATGTCAAAGGCGGCAACGGCGGTGCCGGCTGCATGTCATTTCGCCGCGAGGCTCATGTGCCGAAGGGCGGTCCGGACGGCGGCGATGGCGGTCACGGCGGCAACGTTGTGGTCGAGGCCGATGCCAGCCTGTCCTCGCTCATCGAATACCGCTTCAAACACCATTTCAAAGCCGAGCGCGGCACGCACGGCAAGGGCTCGCGCATGCACGGAGCCACCGGCGAGGACCTTGTGCTCAAGGTGCCGATGGGCACGGTCGTCCACGAGTATTTCGAAGAATCGAAGGAAGTGGGCGAGCTCATCGCCGACCTCACGCACGACGGCGAACGCGTCACCGTGGCCGAGGGCGGCATGGGCGGCCGCGGCAACATCCACTTCGTGACGCCGACCCGACGCGCGCCCGCGTTCGCCGAGCTGGGCGAGCCGTCGCAGGAGCGCTGGATCGAGCTGGAGATGAAGCTCATGGCCGACGCGGCCCTCGTGGGCATGCCGTCGGCGGGCAAGTCGTCGCTCATCGCTAAGATGAGCGCGGCGCGGCCGAAGATCGCCGACTACCCGTTCACCACGCTCGTGCCGAACCTCGGCGTGGCGCGTTCGGGGGACTACAGCTTCGTCGTGGCCGACATCCCCGGCCTCATCGAGGGCGCGCACGAAGGGCGCGGTCTGGGACACGAGTTCCTGCGCCACATCGAGCGCACGGCGCTCATCGTGCACGTGGTGGACCTGACGGGCGACTACGAGGGACGCGATCCGCTGGAGGATTACGATATCATCAACCGCGAGCTGGCGCTGTACGCCGACGAGCTGGCGGCGCGCCCGCGCATCGTGGTGGCGAACAAGATCGACGTGCCCGGCGCGGAGGAGGTTGCCGACCGGCTGGCCGAGCGCGTGCGCGAGGACTCGATCGCGGCAGCGGGCGGCGACGAGTTCGCCCCGAGCCCCGTCGATCCGAAGCTCTACCGCATCAGCGCGCTCACGGGCGAGGGCGTCGACGGCCTCAAGGCCGCCATCGCGACCAAGGTGCACGAGCTGCGCGAGGAGCTGCGCGCGCTTTCGGAGGCCGACGTGCAGTACGAGCACGTGTGGGAGCACAAGCGCGAGGAACGCGACAAGCAGTTCAAGGTCGTGCCGCTCGGCGGCGGGGTGTTCCGCGTCGAGGGCCCGCAGGTGGAGCGCATGGTGGTGCAGACCGACTGGGAGAACGAAGAAGCCATCGCGTTTTTGCAGCACCGCCTCAAGCGCCTCGGCGTGGAGAAGGCGCTTGAGAAGGCGGGCGCCGTGGACGGCGACGAGATCCGCATTGTCGGCCGAGCGTTCGAATTCGAGTCGGTTCGCACGGCGGAGGATCTGTTCAAGGAGCTCGACCTGTGATGAAGCCGGCTGGATGCGCGCATGCCGCCGATCATGGCAAGCGCCTCGTGATAAAAATCGGGTCGTCCACGCTCACCACGTCGGAGAGCAAGATCGACTACGCCTACCTCGCGGAGGTGACCGACCAGGTCGCGCGCGTGCGCGCCGCCGGTTGGCGCCCCATCGTCGTCACCTCGGCCGCTATCGCCTGCGGCCTCGAGCGCTTAAGCATCGAGAAGCGCCCGCACGACATGCCCAGCCTGCAGGCGGCCGCCTCGGTGGGGCAGAGCGCGCTTTCCACGGCGTACGCCGAGGCGTTCGCGCGCCACGGCATCGTGACGTCCACGGTGCTGCTGACGCGCCGCGACACGGCCGACCGCCGGGCGTACCTGCACGCGCGCGACACGTTCGACCGCCTGCTGGAGCTGGGGGGTGGTGCCCATCGTGAACGAGAACGACACCATCTCGGTCGAGCAGATCCGCTTCGGCGACAACGATACGCTGGCAGCGCTCGTGGCATGCCTCGTGGAAGCCGACCTCATGGTCATCCTCTCGGACATCGAGGGGCTCTACGATGCCAACCCGCATCACCATCCCGACGCGAACCTCATCGGCCGCGTTGAGGCCATTGGCCCCGAGATCATGGCCGTGGCGGGCGAAGCCGGCACCACGGTGGGCTCGGGCGGCATGATCACGAAGATCAAGGCCGCGCGCGTGCTCATGGTGGCCGGCATCCCGCTCGTGGTGTGCGACGGTCATCGTGCGGAGGCCATCGTGGACGCGGCGGCGGGCGAGGACGTGGGCACACTGTTCGTGGCTGCGAAGAAGCCGCACGAGATCACGCCCAAGAAGCTGTGGATCGCGCTCGGCGATGCCGCGCGCGGCGCGCTCGCTGTGGACGACGGCGCGAAGGCGGCGCTCATCGAGCGCGGCAGCTCGCTTCTGTCGGTGGGCGTGCGCTCGGTGGAAGGGCGCTTCGAGGCGAACGACATCGTCGACATCAAGGATGCGACGGGGCATCTGTTCGCGCGCGGCAAGGTGGCGTTCGCTAGCGACGAGGCGGCGTTGGCCATCGGGCGCACCCGCGCGGAGCTGCAGGCGAACCGCCTGCTGGCAAGCTTGGCCGACAAGCCGCTCGTCCATCGCGACGAGTTGGTCGTCTTCGAATAGGGGGGAACCATGGAACGGGAAACGGTGCGGGACCAGGTGCGGCGCATCGCCGAGGAGGCGCGCGCGGCGAGCGGGGCGCTCGCGCAGACGAGCGCAGACGAGCGCAACGGCGCGCTGGCCTCCATGGCGGCGGCGTTGCGCTCGCATGCGGCCGCCATCGTCGAGGCGAACGGCTGCGACATGGACGCGGCGCGCAAGGCCGGCACGAAAGAAGGCCTCCTCGACCGCCTCATGCTCGACGAGGACCGCGTCGAAGCCATGGCGGCCGCGCTCGAGGACCTCGTCGCTCTTCCCGACCCGTTGGGGGCGGTGCAGCAAAAGCGCACGTTGGAAAGCGGCATCGAGCTTCAGCGCGTGAGCGTGCCGCTGGGGGTGGTGGCCGTCGTGTACGAGGCGCGCCCGAACGTGACGGCCGATGCGGCCGGCATCTGCCTGAAGTCGGGCAACGCGGCGGTGCTGCGCGGCGGCAGCATGGCGGCGGCCTCGAACGAGGTGATCGCACGCGTGCTGCACGAGGCGGCGGTGGAGGCGGGCATGCCCCGCGGCTGCATCGGCGCCGTCACATTGGCCGACCGCGCGGCGGCCGACGAGCTCATGCAGCTGCACGGCGTGGTGGACGTGCTCATACCGCGCGGCGGAGCGGGCCTCATCCGCCACTGCGTGGAGACGTCGAAGGTGCCGGTCATCGAGACGGGCACGGGCAACTGCCACGTGTACGTGCACGAGAGCGCCGACTACGATAAGGCGCGCGCCATCATCGTGAACGCGAAATGCCGCCGCCTCGGCGTGTGCAACGCCGCCGAGACCGCTGCTCGCTGGACGCAGGCCGCCGCCGAGGGCTCCTGCCCGCGGCGCTCGCCGAGCTGGCCGCGCGCGGCGTGACGCTGCACGCCGACGAGCGCGCGGCCGCCGTTGCCGCGGCCGGCGGCACGCCCACGGTGCCCGCCGGGGAAGCCGACTGGGAGACCGAGTACCTTGCGGCCGACCTGGCCGTGCGCGTGGTCGGCGGCGTCGACGAGGCCATCGGCCACGTGAACCGCTACGGCACCAAGCATTCCGAGGCGATCGTCGCCGAGGACGAGGCCGCTGTCGAGGCGTTCCTCGCGCGCGTCGACGCGGCCGCCGTGTACGCGAACGCGTCGACGGCGTTCACCGACGGAGCCGAGTTCGGTCTGGGCGCCGAGATCGGCATCTCGACGCAGAAGCTGCATGCGCGCGGCCCGTTCGCGCTCGATGCGCTCACCTCGTACAAGTACGTGCTGCGCGGATCCGGGCAGGTGCGCGCGTAGTGGGACGCATCTGCGATCATTTCGACGACCTGGGACGGGACGGCGGACGCGCGCGCCTCGGCATCATGGGCGGCACGTTCGACCCCATCCATATCGGGCACCTCGCGTGCGCCGAGCAAGCGCGCGAGGCCTACGACCTCGACGGCGTGGTGTTCGTGCCCGCCGGCAACCCCGTGTTCAAGAAGGACCGCCCCGTCACGCCGGCTGCCGAGCGTCTGGAGATGTGCCGCATCGCCACGCGCAGCAACCCGGCGTTCGACGTGAGCGCCATCGAGATCGAGCGCGGCGGCGACACCTACACCGTGGACACGCTACGCCAGCTGCGCGCGCATTACCCCGATAACGTGGAGCTGCGCTTCATTACGGCGCCGACGCCGTGTACCATATCGTGCAGTGGCGCGAGAGCGCGGCCATCGCCGACCTCGCCCGCCTCATCGCGGTCACGCGCCCCGGCTACGCGCTGTCGGAGGAGCGGCGGGCGTTCATCGCCGAGCACGGCAACTTCGCCATCGACTACCTCGAGGTGACGGCGCTGGCCATCTCGTCCAGCGACCTGCGCCGACGCGTAGCGGCGGGGAAGTCGATCCGTTATTTGACGATGCAGGGCGTGCTCGACTATATTCAAGAGCGAGGCCTGTACCGAGCCGATCCCCATCACGAAGGAGGCGTGCGATGAGCGAGGACGTGCTTTCGGATGCGTTCTTCGATGCGCGCGAGCGCGATCTGAAGAAACGGTTGAAGCCCAAGCGGTTCGAGCATGCGCGAGGCGTGTCGAAGACGGCCGCGTCGTTGGCCGAGACGTACGGCGTCGACGTGCGCAAGGCGCGCTTGGCCGGCCTGCTGCACGATTGGGACAAGGAGTACGGCGACGACGAGATCCGCGAGCGCGCTCGCGCGCTGGGCGTGGACGTGGACCCGTACGTGCTGGACACGATGCCGCGTCTGCTGCACGGCCCCACGGCCGCGGCCGAGCTCGTGCGCGCGTACCCCGACCTGTCCGCCGACGTGGTCCAGGCCATCGCTCGGCACACGGCCGCGGCGGTGGGCATGAGCGATCTGGACATGATCATATACATCGCCGACGCCATCGAGCCCAGCCGCGACTTCGACGGCCTCGACGAGCTGCGCGCCGCCATCGGCGCGGTGCCGCTCGAAGAGCTCTTCATGATGACGTTCAACCATATCCTGCTGACGCTCGTGGAGCGCCGGCGACGCCTGCACCCGGCAACCGTCGAGGTGTGGAACCATTACGTGGCCCGATCGCGCGACGCGAAGGCCGAGAAAGGAACAGCGTGAGCACAACGACGACCGAGAAGACTTCGAGGGAATGCGCCCTCATCGCGGCCTGCGCGGCCGACGAGAAGAAGGCCACCGACATCATGGTGCAGGAGGTGCGCGACCTCATCGGCGTGACGGACTACTTCGTCATCGCCACGGCCTCCAACAACCGTCAGGTGGAGGCCATCATCGACGAGATCGAGGATGCGGTGCGCACGAAGGCGCAGATGAAGCCCCTGCATCGCGAGGGCACGCAGGACGGCACGTGGTCGCTTCTGGACTACGGCAGCTTCGTCGTGCACGTGTTCCAGCCCGAGACGCGCGAGTACTATCGCCTCGAGGCGCTGTGGAACGACGCGCCCGTCATCGACCTCGCCGCCGAAGCGGGCCTTACCGACATCGAGTACTCCGACCGCATCGCCAAGATGCTGGGCAAGGAGTAGCTTTCGCGCATCGCCGCTTTGATGCGTCCTGCGCCGCCGCCTTCCGCGGCGGCGTTTTTTTGTTTCGTCAACCTTCCGCTTGCTCGGCGCGCAAGGCTTTCGGCAGCGGGACGGCGGCGCCGAGGGCCGCGGCGGCCAGCATGACGACGATGCCCTTCACGGGGAAGCAGAGGAACAGCAGCAGCACGGTCATGAGCGGCTGGCGCATGACGCCTCCCACGAGCGCGGCCGTGCTTGCGCACAGGCAGAACACGGGGTCGGCGCCGGTGAGCATGGCCATGCCGTAGCCGATGGAGATGCCGGCGAAGATGACGGGGAAGAAGTGGCCGCCGCGCCAGCCGAAGCGGATGCACAAAGGCGTGACGAGCACCTTGCCGAAGCCCGTGGCCAAAAGCGCGAACGCCGTCATGGTGCCCCAGACCTCTCCCAGCTGCTCGGCCTGCGTCTCGCCGGCGAACATCGTGAACGGCAAGGCGATGCCCATGAGCGCCAGCACGAGCCCGGCGATGAGCGCCTTTGCCACGGGACGCTCTCCCATGCGTTCGGACAGGCGCTCGAACAGGCCGTCGAACGCACAGAACAGCCAACCGCCTGCCGCGCCCACCAGCGCGAGCGGCACGAGCCACAGAAGCTCGGTCGCTCCCACGTGGATGTCGGTGAAACGAGGCAGCGACAGCCCGCCGCCGAACAGCGCGCCCAGTCCGAGGAAAGCCGCCAGCGCACCAGCGATGGCGCACAGGTACACGACGATCTTCGACGACTTCGGCAGCGTGATGGCTGCCTGCGCGCCCTTCGCCTCGTCGCCGTCGTCGTACAGCGGCGCGGCGAACCCGAAGAGGGGCGCGGTGAAGATGGCCGACAGCGCCGCCATGGTGCCGACCGACGTGAGCTGCTGGAAGTCCGAGCCGAAGCGCTTCATGCGATCGCCCACCCACGTGCAGATGCCCGCGACCGCCCCGGTGAGGCCCGCCTCGGGGCCTACCGACCCGCCGAAGAACAGGGGCAGCAGCGCGGAAACGGACATGACGCCCAGCTTGTCGTAGTCGTAGCGGCCGTCGCGCTTCACCTTCGCCATCACCTGGTTCAAGTCTTCGGGATACGATCCGAACTTCTTGGCGAACAGCCCGATGACCAGGCCGCCCACCAGGCAGGCGGCCAAGGGGAAGTACGGGCCGAAATGCGCGGGCAGCCGGTCCCAGATGAACGTGATGCCCAGGTTCATGGCGAACAAGAGCAGCCACACGAACGCGCCGGCGATGGCGCCGGTCACGATCACCGAAGCGACGAACAGCGTTCGGTTGGCAAGCTGAGCCCCTTTCATACCGCCCTCTTCCTAACAGGAGACGAGGTCGCGGGCGGCGGGCAACCCGTAGGCGCCCTCGGCCTGCTCGACCGCACGCACGACGGCTCCCTGCATGGCCTCGGTGGCAAGGATGGCGAACGTATCGTAGTCGGCTTCCACCTCGCCGGATGCGAACGTGAACACGGTGTCGCCGTCGCCGGAAGTGTGCACGGGCTTGATGGCGCGCGCGTAGGCGTCGTGGACGGTCGAAGAAGCCTTCGTCGCCTGCGCCTTCGTCAGACGCGCGTTCGTCAGCACGACGCCGATGGTGGTGTTGGCGCACGGACCTGCGGCGGGGTCGGCTTCCTGCTCCGCATGCGCGGCCGCCTGCTGCGCGAGGACGCCGAACGCCTCGAGGGGATCCATGACGCGCCCTTCTCCGTCGCGGCAGCCGGCGATCCAGGCACCGTCCGCGCTGCGCACGTTGCCGAGCGCGTTCACCGCCACGACGGCGCACGCCGTGAGCTCGCCCAGGCGCAATCCGCAGATTCCGAGCCCGGCTTTCATGGCGCGCTCGCCGCCGAGGAGCTTGCCCACCGATGCGCCGCATCCGGCGCCCACGTTGCCTTCGGCCAGCGGTTCCGCCGCCTCGCGCTCGAACGCCGCCCTCGCAGCAGCGCGCCCCATGGCGGCATCGGGATGGGCGTTCTGCCCGACCAGCAGATCGAACAGGCAGGCTCCCACGACGATGGGCACGCGGGCGCTCTCCACGGGAAAGCCGATGCCGCGTGCGGCCAGCTCGTCCATGACGCCGGTCGCGGCGGCCAGCCCGAAGGCGCTGCCGCCCGACAGGACCACGCCGTGCACGGCCTGGATCATGTTCTCGGGCTTGAGCAGATCGGTCTCTCGCGTGGCAGGACCGCCGCCGCGCACGTCGACGCCGCAGGTGGCCCCGTCAGGAGCTATGAAGACGGTGCAGCCGGTGCCCGCGCGGGCGTCCTCGGCGTGCGCGCAGAGGAATGCGGGCAAATCGGCGAGCGTTGCGGGTTGCAGCATGGCGTTCTCCCTAGCGACGGGGCGGATCGGTTCGCTTATTGTACACCGCGGATCGCAGCGGAGTCGAACCGATGTCGGCTTGCGCGAAGCTGGTTTCGGTAGTAAGGTCGATTCCTCTCTCGCTACGCACTCCCCTCGAAGAAGGGAGTGGATCATATGCCGGAATTCCTCAAGAAGGCGTCGTGCCGAGGCCGTCGTCCGCTGCATCTCGTCCCGCGGCGCCAGATACCTCGCCCCAACCTCATCGCTAAGCTTTTGCGCGAGCGGCACGTCGCGCGGTTCATCGTCGCGCCCGACGGCTTCGGCAAGACGGGTCTTGCGATGGAATATGCCGATACGGTGTTCTCGTTCGAGCATGTGGTCTGGCTCGACGGCCGCAGCCCGTGCTTCTTGCGCGATCTCGATCGCGGCGTCATAGCGCGCACGCTTTTGGAGGGCGACCCGCAGCCGTTCCTCGTCGTCATAGACGATGTGCCGCTGCTCGATCCTGAGCGCGCCGAGCTGTTATCCGACGAGCTCGATCTGCTGCTCGACCGCGATTGCGAGGTGATGGTGGCCTGCATGCCATCGCGCGATGCCTTCGCGCGTCATCGCGACCGCATCAAGCTCACGGCCGTCGACCTGCTGCTCACCGATGAGGAAGTGGACCTGCTCCGCACACCGGGGGAGCGCTCGAGCGATCCCGCATCGACGATTGCGCCCGCGTGCCGCGTCGCCACGTTCGTATGGGGGTCGGACGAGGAGCGCGCGGGGTTCTTGTCCGCCGTGCTTGGCGAGGAGCTTCCGGCCGACCTGCTGCTGCCGCTGTTCGTGATGGCGTCGCTGGGGAAGGGGACGTTCGAGGACGTGGCGGCGTTCGGCCCGTTCGGCCCCGATCAGGACGCGCTGCTCGCCGAGCAGTACCCCTATCTCGGCATCGACTCCCGCAGCGGCCGGTTCGAGGCCGCGCCGTTCGAGGTCGAAGCCCTCGCCGGCGCGTTTGCGCGCAAGCTGGGCGCGTTGGCCGATCGGTCGTTGTTCTCCGATGCGAGCACGCTCGTCGTGCGCTTGGGCGATGCGCTCGCGATGCGCGGCGAGCACGAACGGGCCTGCGATTTCGTGCGTTTGCTGGCGTCGCGCGCCCCGCGAGCGTCCTGGCTCGCGAAACACGGGGCGGCGTTGCTCGAAGCCGCTTGCCTCGTGCCGGCCTGCGAGGTGCACCGCTCCTTATCGGGCGAGACGGCGGGGAAGGGCGCTCTGCTCAGCGCCCACGAGGCGGTTCGCCGCGCGCTTTTGGGGGATCGGCAAGCGGCCTGCGTTGCCGCGCGCAAGGCGGTGCGCGACAGGAACGCGCCGTCCTCCGTGCGGATGACGGGCGCGTTGGTGCTCGCGCAATGCGCGGAAGCGGACGAGCGGCGGCGCGCCGACAAGCTCGTCGTGTCGCTGCTCGCGGCCGCGGGCATCGCGGATGCGGCCGAAGCGCCCCGTGAGGCCGTCTGCGCGAGGCGCCGGAAGATCGGGGATGGCTCGCTGCGGGATGCGTGCATGCGCAGCTGCGGAAAGCGGGCTGCCCCGAGGCTGCTCGGGTATGGCTCGATTGGCACGACGACGGCGCGCGCGGGAGCTTCCTCAAGCAGTCGGCCGCCGAAGTGCTGCGTCAAGCTGCGGCGTCGGGAGCCGGCGAGGCCCGATCGATCGAGCTCGACCGTTTGGGCGCCTTCGTGCGCAAGGAGGTGTCCCAGGCGAGCCGCGGCACGCTCGGGCTCGGCGACGCTTTGGCCGGCATCGCCTACGAGCGGGCCTGCGAGCGCGGGGCGATCGCCGTTCCCGCGCTCGACGCGCAGGCGGCCCTCGCCGTCAGGCGCATAGAGATGCGCCTGTTCTCCCAGCGCAACGCGTGCGAGCGGCTGGAGCTGGAGCGATTGGAACGCGAGCGCGTATTCGTCGCCACCCATCCCGACGCATACCGTGAAGAGGGTCGCGCGACTCGCCTGCCGAAGCTGCCGTCCTCCGTGCCCGCGCTCACCGTCAACCTGTTCGGGGGCCTCGACGTGCTGATGGGGGATGAGCGGGTGGATCCGTCGCTGTTCAGCCGCCAGAAGGTCAAGACGCTGCTCGCCCTGCTCGTGCTGCACAACGGCCGCGAGTTCTCGCGCGACAAGCTGGTGGGTCTTCTGTGGCCCGACAGCGAGATCATGCACGGGCGCAAGAACTTCTACGGCATTTGGGCGATGCTGCGCCGCGCGCTGACGCTGCCGTCGGGCGAGTGCCCCTATCTCATTCGCCAGCAGCAGGGGTTGAGACTTGACGCGAGCCTGCTGACGAGCGATGTGGCGCAGCTCGAGGACGTGTGCCGCACGCTGCTGTTCGAGCGGCCCGGATACGGCGGCTGGGCGCAGGTGTACTCGCAGGTCAACGATCGCTTCTCGGACGATCTTCTGCCCAGCGAGAACGGCAACGACGCCCTCGCGTCGCTGCGCGTGGACTACCGCAACCGCCTCGTGGACGCGCTGGTGGCCGCCTCGACGCGCCTCGTCGCTGCAGGCGAGGCCCAGGAGGGACTCTGGTTCGCCCGTGCGGCGCTCCAGCGCGACCGCTCGCGCGAAGACGCCTACATCTGCCTCATGCAGGCCCAGCTGGCCGCGGGGCAGCGTACGGCCGCTCTCGAGACCTACTTTGCCTGCCGCCGCTTCCTCACCGACGAGCTGGGTATCGACCCCTCCCTCGAAACGATGCGCCTCTATCGCAGCATCATCGAAACCGAAACCGATTTCGAGTGACGGACGGGGAACGGAATAACGAGCATAGATTGCGAAAAAGGTATATTATGGATATAATTACTATATCTTTAGGTTCAATACTGACGTTCGAATGCGATCCGAAGAAGAGCGTGGCGAACCTTCAGAAGCACGGTATCGACTTCGATGAGGCGCAGCAGCTTTGGGAGGGCATCTACATCAAGGCTCCTGCGCGGAAAAGAGGAGAGCGACGATATGCGGTGGTCGGCGTCCTGCGCGGAGTCCATTGGACGGCGATCGCGACCGATAGGGGCGACCGCATTCGAATCATCTCGGTAAGGCGAGCGACGGAACAAGAGAGGATTCGCTATGAGCAACGAAAAGATAACCTCTGAGAATCTCGAAGAGCTGTTCGACGAAGGCTGCGACGTGACCGGGTTCTTCGATTTCGATTCCGCGGTGGTGGTCGAGGGGAGAACCGAGACGAAGCGCGTCAACGTCGACATGCCCATCTGGATGGTGGAGGCGCTCGACAAGGAAGCGAAGCGCGTGGGCATCGGGCGGCAGGCCGTGATCAAGATGTGGCTCGCCGAACGTCTCGACGAGGAGGCGCGCCGCAGCGCTTGAGCCGGCGGGCTGCGGCATGCGCGGCGGATCGGCGGCGCTTGCGTTCCCGATCCGCCGCTGCGCCTCGCGCCGCGCCTTGCGTGCCCTGTGAATTTCCTTTGAGGTCAGGCGCGATATGCTAGAGTAGCAAGTGCTGTATTCAAGTGAACAGGCGCGCATCGCCGCGCTGCAAGCCACGAAAAGGATGGCGCATACATGGCAGGATTTCTTTCCAAGCTCCTGACGCTTGGCGAGGGCAAGCAGCTCAAGCACTACGAAGCCACCGCGGCCAAGATCAACGGCCTCGAATCCGAGATGCAGGCGCGCTCTGACCAGGAGCTTCGCGCGCTCACCGCCGCGTTCCGCGAACGCGCCCAGAACGGAGAGGATCTCAAGAGCCTTCTGCCCGAAGCGTTCGCCGCCGTGCGCGAGGCCTCGGTGCGCACGCTGGGGCTGCGTCACTTCGACGTGCAGCTCATCGGCGGCATGGCTTTGAACGACGGCCAGATCGCCGAGATGAAGACCGGCGAGGGCAAGACGCTCGTCTCCACGCTGGCCGGCTACCTGAACGCCCTGCCCGGCAACAACGTGCACGTGGTCACCGTCAACGACTACCTGGCCCGTCGCGACAGCGAGTGGATGGGGCAGGTGTACCGCTTCCTCGGCATGGAGGTGGGCCTCATCCAGAACGGCATGCGCCCCGACAAGAAGATACCCGCCTACAAGGCGGATGTCACTTACGGCACGAACAGCGAGTTCGGCTTCGACTACCTGCGCGACAACATGGTGACGCGGCCCGAGTCCCGCGTGCAGCGCGGCCATCACTTCGCCATCGTCGACGAGGTGGACTCCATCCTCATCGACGAAGCCCGCACGCCGCTCATCATCTCGGGCGCGGGCACGCAGGCGGCCGAGACGTACAACAAGTTCGCGCGCGTCATGGTGGGCCTCGCGCCCGAGGTCGACTTCGACATGGACGAGGCGAAGAAGACCATCAACGCCACCGAGAGCGGCCTGGAGAAGATCGAGGCCATGCTCGGCATCGACGACATCTACGCCGACCCGTCCGGCCAGCTGCCGAACCACCTGCAGCAGGCGCTCAAGGCCCAGTTCCTGTTCCATCGCGACGTGGACTACGTCGTGGTGAACGGCGAGGTGAAGATCGTCGACGAGTTCACCGGCCGCATCATGGAAGGCCGCCGCTACTCCGAGGGCCTGCACCAGGCGCTCGAGGCGAAAGAGCGCGTGCTCGTGCGCGAGGAGAACCAGACGCTGGCCACCATCACGCTGCAGAACTACTTCCGCCTGTACGAGAAGCTCTCCGGCATGACCGGCACGGCCATGACCGAGGACGCCGAGTTCCGCGAGATCTACAAGCTGCCGGTCGTGGCCATCCCGCCGAACCGTCCGGTCGCCCGCAAAGACGAGGACGACCTCATCTACCGCACGGTGGAGGCGAAGTTCAACGCCGTGGCCGACGACGTGGCCGAGCGCAACAAGGCGGGCCAGCCCTGCCTCATCGGCACCGTGTCCATCGAGAGCTCCGAGAAGTTGTCGCGCCTGCTGGACAAGCGCGGCATCAAGCACGAGACCTTGAACGCGAAGAACCACGAGCGCGAGGCACACATCATCGCGCAGGCGGGCCGCGTGGGCGCCGTGACCATCGCCACGAACATGGCCGGCCGAGGCACCGACATCCTGTTGGGCGGCAACCCCGACGTGCTGGCCGACGACGTGCTGCGCGAGCGCGGGCTCGATCCGGACGCCGAACCTTTGACCGAGGACGGCGAGCCGAACCCGGCCCTTCCCACCGACGAGCAGCGCGCGGACGCGCTGGCCGAGGCGAAGCGCGTGTGCGCCGAGGAGCACGACCAGGTCATCGCGGCCGGCGGCCTCACCGTCATCGGCACCGAGCGCCACGAGTCGCGCCGTATCGACAATCAGCTGCGCGGCCGTGCCGGCCGTCAGGGCGACCCCGGCGTGACGCAGTTCTACCTGTCGCTCGAAGACGACCTCATGCGCCTGTTCGGCGGCAACCGCATGGACTCCATCGCCCGCATGATGGAGAAGACCGACATGCCCGAGGACATGCCCATCCAGGCCGGCATGGTGTCGAAGGCCATCGAAGGCGCCCAGCGCCAGGTGGAGAGCATGCACTTCGCCGCCCGTAAGAACGTCCTCGAGTACGACGACGTCATGAACCTGCAGCGCGTGGCCATCTACAGTGAGCGCAACGCCATCCTCGACGGCAAAGACATGGACGAGCGCATCCCCGAGATCATCGGCGACGCGGTGGAAGCCGTCGTCGCGGAGAACTGCCCGGCCAAGGTGCCCAGCGACGACTGGGATGCCAAGGCCGTGGAGCTGTGGGCCGCCAACATGACGGGTCGCGACGACTTCAGCGTGGCCGAGGTCGACCACGACGACGACCCCGCCGTGCTGTCCGAAGCGTTGGAAGCGTACTTGGAGGACGTGTTCGCGAGCAAGTCCGAGCAGCTGGGCGAGCCGGTGATGAAGATGCTGGAGGGCCAGGTCATGCTGCGCATGATCGACACGCGCTGGATGGCGCACCTCCAGGAGATGGATTATCTCAAGGCCGGTATCGGCCTGCGCGCGTTCGGCCAGCGCGACCCGCTGGTGGAGTACAAGAACGAGGCGTACAACGCGTTCCAGAACCTGACTGCGGGCATGTACGAGGATTATCTGCGCACGCTGTTGCGGCTCCAGGTGGCTGTGAAGCAGGAGCAGCCGGCGTTGGCGGAGGACAAGAGCCCGCTCGACGGAAAGGTGAGCTACTCGTCTCCCGAGCAGGCTCTCGAGCAGACGGGCGTGGGCGCCGCGCGCAAGCAGGCGGCCGCGTCGCCGAGCGGCGCCCCGGCGGCTCCGCCCAAGCCCGCGGCGGCGAAGCCCCAGACGTACACGAAGGACAAGGACGATCCCTTCGCCAACGTCGGGCGCAACGAGCCGTGCCCCTGCGGCTCGGGCCTCAAGTACAAGAAGTGTCACGGACGAGATCAATAAGGAATCATGGCTGATAGAGACGAAAAAGACTTGGAGAAGGTAGCCCAGCGCGTCGAGGCGGCGCACGGCTACCTGCACATCGACGAGCGCGCGGCGGAGCTGGCGAAGCTCGACGAGGAGATCGCGCAGCCCGGCTTCTGGGACGACGCCTCGCATGCCCAGAGCGTGTCGAAGCAGGCCAGCGTGCTGCGCGACACCATCGCAGAGTACGACGAGGCCGCAGCGTTGTTGGACGATGCGCGCGCCGCGTTCGACTTGGCATCGGAGGACGAGCTGTTCGCCGAGGAGGCCTCCGCGGCTCTCGACAAGCTCGACGAGCTGCTGGACGCGCTCGAGATCAGCTCGTGGTTCTCGGAGCGCTTCGACGGCGGCGACGCCATCCTGACGGTGAACCCCGGCTCCGGCGGCCTCGAGGCCCAGGACTGGACCGACATGCTCTACCGCATGTACGTGCGCTACGCCGAGAAGAAGGACTGGAAGGTCACCGTGCTCGACGTGGTCCCGGGCGAGGGCATCGGGCTGGACAAGGCCACCATCCAGATCGAAGGACGCAACGCCTTCGGCATGCTGAAAAGCGAGAGCGGCGTGCACCGCCTCGTGCGCATCAGCCCCACCGACGACAAGAAGCGCCGTCACACCACGTTCGCGGGCGTGGAGGTGCTGCCGGTGCTGCCCGACGACATCGAGGTGGATCTCAACCCCGCCGACGTGCGCGTGGACGTGTACCGCTCCAGCGGCCCCGGCGGCCAGTGCGTCAACACCACCGACTCGGCCGTGCGCCTTACGCACATCCCCACGAACATCGTGGTGACGTGCCAGAACGAGAAGTCCCAGCTGCAGAACAAGGAAGCGGCGTTCCGCGTGCTCAAGGCGAAGCTCTACGAGCGCGAGGAGCAGAAGCGCCAAGAGGAGCTGGCCGAGCTGCGCGGCGACCGCATGGACAACACCTTCGGCAGCCAGATCCGCAACTACGTGCTGTACCCCTACCAGATGGTGAAGGACGTGCGCAGCGGCATCGAGACCGGCAACGTCGACGCCGTGCTGGATGGGGAGTTGGATGAGTTCGTAATAGGCTACCACCGTTGGCGAGTATCTCAATGACGGTTGCTGGATGACGGCCGGCTGTGGCGGCGCATCTTGCCTTTCAGAACCCGCGCGGCTTCGCACACGGCCCATCAGGCCGCTTAGCTCAGCCGCGCGGAACCTTCAAGGCAACCTGCACCACCACAGCCAACCTGTTGTTTACATTGTTGAGTTCTAGAAAGGAACAGGCATGACCGAACTTGAACGGCGGGCGAACGAGATGCGCTCCGACATCGTGCGCATGATCGCGGAGGCGGGCAGCGGGCATCCCGGCGGGTCGCTGTCGTGCGCCGACATCCTTGCGGCGCTGTACTTCGGCGGAGTGCTCGATCATGATCCCGAGCGACCCGATTGGGAAGAGCGCGACCGCTTCATCCTGGCGAAGGGCCATGCGGCTCCGGCTTTGTACGCCGTGCTCGCCCAGGCGGGCTACTTCCCCCGCGAGGAGCTGCTCACGCTGCGCAAGCTGGGCACGCGACTGCAGGGCCATCCCGACTCGAACCTCGTGCCGGGCGTCGAGGTGTCCACGGGCTCGCTCGGCCAGGGCCTGTCCGTCGCGGCGGGCGCCGCGGCCGGTCTCAAGCTGGACGGCAAGCCGCAGAGCGTGTTCGCCTTGCTCGGCGACGGCGAATGCCAGGAAGGGCAGGTATGGGAGGCTGCCATGTTCGCGGCGCATCGCAACCTCGACAACCTGGTGGCCGTCGTGGACCGCAACTGCCTGCAGATCGACGGCGACACGGCCGATGTGTGCGATCCGGGCGATCTCGCAGCGAAGTTCCAGGCCTTCGGCTGGGATGCGCGCGAAGTGGACGGCCACGACATGGCCGCGCTCGTGGAGGCGCTCGCTGCGGCGAAGGCCGATCGCGCGGGCAAGCCCCATGCGCTGATCGCGCGCACGGTGAAGGGCAAGGGCGTGTCGTTCATGGAGAACCAGGCGGGTTGGCACGGCAAGGCGCCGAACGCCGAGCAGATGGAGACCGCGCTGGCCGAGCTGGCGGCGCCGAGCGGAGAGGAGTCCAGCCGTGGTTAAGCTGGCGAACGAAGAGCAGTCCCAGGTCAAACGTGCCACGCGCGCCGCATACGGCGCCACGTTGGCCGAGCTGGCGAACGAGGGTTTGCCTGTGGTGGCCGTGGACGCCGATCTGACGGGCTCCACCACCACGAAGAAGCTGGCCGACGCGGGCTTCGCCGACCGTCTGTTCAACTGCGGCATCGCCGAGCAGAACATGGTGGATGTGGCCGCCGGCCTCGCGGCCACCGGCCATATCGCCTACACCGGCTCGTTCGCCGTGTTCGGAACGGGTCGCGCCTACGACCAGATCCGCAACACCGTGTGCTACAGCAACCTCGACGTGAAGATCGCCCCCACGCACGCCGGCATCTCCGTCGGCCCCGACGGCGGCAGCCATCAGATGCTCGAGGACGTTTCGCTCATGCGCGGGCTTCCGAACATGCGCGTGCTCGTGCCGGCGGACTACGCCGCGGCTCGCGCGGCCATCCGACTGGCTGCTGAAACGCCAGGCCCTGTGTACGTGCGCATGGGCCGCGCATCGGTGCCGGCCGTCTATGCCGACGGGGTGGAGCTGGAGCTCGGGCGCGCCTACGTGCTGCGCGAAGGCTCGGACGCCACCATCGTCGCCTGCGGCGTCGAGGTGGAGCAGGCGCTGAAGGCTGCCCAGATGCTGGCCGCCGAGGGCGTCGAGGTCGAGGTCATCGACGCGTTCAGCGTGAAGCCCCTCGACGAGGACACCGTTCTCGCGTCGGTGGGGAAGACGGGGCGCGCCGTGGTCGCCGAGGAGCACAGCGTGTACGGCGGCCTCGGGTCGGCCGTGGCCGAGACGCTCGCGCGCTCGAATCCGGCTCCGGTCGAGTTCGTGGGCATGCGCGACCAGTTCGGCAAATCGGGCGAATTCGAGGAGCTGCTCGACTACTTCGACCTGGGTTCCAGGGCGATTGTCGAAGCTGTGAAGAAGGTCATGGCCCGATAGTGCTTCTGCTAGAATCAACCCGTCTCAGTACCCTACTATTCGAACGGAGCACTCTGTGACGAACGACATAAGCCAAGGGGTTCCCGCGCGTCCCGCACGACGCGGCGGCGCCCACGCGGCGCCCGCGCGGCAGACCACGTCGCAGCTTTCTGCGTCGCTGCCGGTGCTGGAAGTCGATGACATTCCCCAGCAAACAGGCACGCCGGTCATCACGTTCGACCATGTGACGAAGGTGTACCCGGCTCAGCCGAACAAGCCGGCGCTTAACGATATATCCCTGCAGATCTACGCGGGCGAGTTCATCTTCCTCGTGGGCCATTCCGGCTCCGGCAAGTCCACGTTCATCCGCATGCTCATCCGAGAGGTGAAGCCCTCGCAGGGCCACATCTACGTCGCGGACGAGGACCTGACCACCATGCGCAACTGGCGCGTGCCCTACCTGCGCCGCAACATCGGCTGCGTGTTCCAGGACTTCAAGCTGCTGCCGAACAAGACCGTGTTCGAGAACGTCGCGTTCGCGCTCGAGGTAATCGGCAAGAGCCGCCACGTCATCAAGACGCAGGTACCCGAGGTGCTGCGCCTCGTCGGTCTGCAGGACAAGCTCAACAAGCGCCCCGACCAGCTGTCCGGCGGCGAACAGCAGCGCGTGTCCATCGCGCGCGCCATCGTGAACCGCCCGCCGCTTCTGGTGTGTGACGAGCCTACCGGCAACCTCGACCCGCAGACGTCGCGCGGCATCATGGATCTGCTCGAGCGCATCAACCGCACGGGCACCACGGTGCTCGTGGCGACGCACGACCGCGAGATGGTGGACAACATGCGCCGACGCGTCATCGCGCTCGACCGCGGACACCTCACCCGCGACCAGGATCGGGGGGTGTACGGTTTCGATGTCTAGTTTCTTCTACTTTATCAAGGAGTCCCTCAAGGGCTTCACGCGCAACCTGTCGACGGCGCTGGGATCCATCGTGACCATCTTCCTGTCGCTGCTGATCATCGGCGTGTTCCTCGTCGGCGGCTTCGTCGTCGAGAAGCTCGTCTCGTCGGTGGAGAGCGAGGTGTCCATCACGGCCTACGTGTCCGACGATGCCTCCGATGCCGATATCCAGTCGGTCGAGAACTTCATCGAGGGGCTCGACGGCGTGGCATCGGTGGGCTTCACGAACAAGGAGCAGGCGCTCGAGAAGTTCCGCTCCTCCACGACGTCCGACATCATCGACACGCTGGACGGGCAGAACCCGCTGCCGCGCTCGATCGACGTCGAGCTGTCCGACCCGCAGCTGGTCGAGCAGGTGGCCGATGCGATCCGCGGCAACTCCACCTACCAGCAGATCATCGGGTACGACACGCCCGAGCAGTCGCTCAAGTACGGCCAGCAGACGGTCGACCGCCTGTTCACGCTCACGAACTACGTGCGCTACATCGGCATCGCGCTGGTGGCTCTGCTCATCTTCATCGCCATGGTGTTCATCAACAACACCATCCGCCTGGCCATTCTGGCGCGCCGCAAGGAAATCGCCATCATGCGCCTCGTGGGCGCGTCGAACGGCTTCATCCGCGGGCCCTTCCTCATGGAAGGCGCGCTGCACGCCATCATCGGCTCGCTTTTGGCGGTGGGCTGCCTTGAGCTTCTGCGCACGCTCGCGCTGCCGAAGCTGCAGAGCGCGCTCATGTTCCTCAACTTCGACCTGAGCCTGAACACCTTCCTGTTCATCTACGCCGTGCTGGTGGGCGCGGGCCTGCTCATCGGCCTGCTGGGTTCGGCGTTCGCCATGCGCCGCTACCTCAAGGTGTAACCGGTTGAACGGCCATGGCCAAGCATACTGACACTTCGCATGTTGCGGCGTCCGCCCGTCGAGCGCGGGCGCGCAACATGCGCCTTATCAAGGCCTGCATCGTCGTCATCGTCGTGAGCGTCGCTTTCGTCGCGGGCTTTACTGCGCGAGGCGACGCTTCTCTTCTCGAGTCGCTCGGCTTCACGTCGCTTGTGGTGGACGTCGACCGCAATCCGGGATCCACCACGTCGGGCGACACCTACGACTCCCTCGGGGCGCGCGTGGAGGAGGTCGAGGGCATCATCGACAACGACAGCTTGGACTCCTACGATTTGAACATGGCCACGACCAACGTGCTGAACGCGCTTTCGGACACGACGGAAGACGCGTATCTGCGCTATTACGATCCTGCGCGCTACGCCGCGCTCATGCAGGACAGCGCCGAGCAGTCGGCGGGCATCGGCGTGCTGTTCTCCGAATACAAAGGGCGCGCTTACGCGGCCGACGTGTTCGAGGGTTCGGCCGCCCAGATGGCCGACGTGCGCAGCGGCGATTTCGTGGTGGCCATCGACGGCGACCGCGGACACGAGTGGACCACGAACGAGGTGACCTCCGCGCTCAAGCGCGAGGAGGGCGAGAACGTCGTCATCACGTGGCGGCGCGCCAGCTCGCTCGACGACGAGGGCGGCGAGGAGTTCACTACGACGCTCGTGTGCTCGAACTACGCGGTGAAGAACGTGGAGACCGAGCTTTCCGACACGGTGGGCTACATCAAGCTCAAGCAGATCACGCAGAACGCGGCAGACCTCGTGAAGAACGCGGTCGCCGACCTCGAGTCGCAAGGCGCCACATCGTTCGTGCTCGATATCCGCGACAACCCCGGCGGTTTCCTCACGCAGTCGGTGGATATCGCCAGCCTGTTCGTGAAGAGCGGCACCATTGTGAAGATCCAGACGAAGGCCGAGGAGACGTCCAAGACCACCTCGCGCCCCTACGTGACGGAGAAGCCGCTGGTCTTGCTCGTGAACGGCAAGACCTCCGCTTCCGCCGAGGTGCTGGCCGCGTCGCTCAAGGACAACCAGCGCGCCACGCTCGTGGGATCCACGACGTTGGGCAAGGGCTCGGTGCAGGTGACGCGCGATTTGAGTTTCGGCGGAGCGCTGCGCTACACCGCCGCGTTCTACAAGAGCCCGCTCGGACACGACATCGAAGGCGTGGGCGTCACCCCCGACGTGATGGTGGGTTTGGCGGAGGGCGAGGATAACCAGAAGGCTCTCGCGCTCGAAACCGCCCAGTCCCTCGTGAAGGGCTAGCCGTGGGGCGGACGCGTTCCCATACGCGCCGGCATCCCCGTAGCAACCCGCGGGGCGTGCTGAGCGTGCGCGGAGGCGGCTTCGGCTTCGTGCAGACGGCGGAGGGCGAGTTCTTCGTTCCGGAATCCAAGATGGCGGGTGCGTTCGACGGCGATCTCGTGGAAGTGGCGCCGCTGCCCGTGCAGAGCGGCCGCAAGAAGCAGCCACATGAACGCAAAGCAGATCTTCGCGCAGGAGAGAAGCCGGCGGCGCGCGTGCTGCGGGTCGTCGACCGTGCGCACGACACGCTCGTGGGGGCGCTACGAGGTGGCCGAACCTTTCGGCGTGGTCGTGCCCGAAGATGCGAACATCCCCTATGACATATTCACCATGCGTGCCGACCGGCCCGACATCGAACGACGGATCGGCTCGTGCGCGTGCGCATCACGACGTTTCCTTCGCGTCAACACGGCAGGCCGCACCGGCGTTATCGAGGAGGTTGCTCGGGCTCGCCGACGACGAGCACGCGGCCGTAGACGTGGTGATCGCCCGTCACAAGCTGGAGACGGTGTTCTCCGAAGGGGCGCTTTCGGAGGCGCGAAGCGCGGTGCTCGACGAGGACGGCGCGTTGGCGTCGGGGTACCGCGACTTGAGGGAGCGTTTCACGTTCACCATCGATCCGGCCGATGCGAGGGACTTCGACGATGCGGTCAGCCTGGAGCCCGTTTCGACCTGCGGGGTTGGAACCGGCATCCGCGTGGTGGACGAGCGCGGGCTCGGGGTGGCGCGTTGGCGGTTGGGCGTGCATATCGCCGACGTGGCGCACTACGTGCCGTGGAATTCCTCGCTCGACCTCGATGCGCGCAGGCGGGCGACCAGCGTGTACCTCGTCGACCGTGTGATTCCCATGCTGCCCGACGAGTTGTCGGGCGATCTGTGCTCGCTCAAGCCCGACGAAGTGCGTCGTACGATGACGGCCGACCTCTACCTCGACGATCGGGCGCGGCTCGTGGCCTACGATCTGTATCCGGCGCTCATCCGCTCGCATGCGCGCCTGTCGTACGAGGAAGCGCAGGCGCTGCTGGACCGTTGTCATCCTGAGCGGAGCGCCGAAGGCGCGGAGTCGAAGGATCTCGTGCGGCGCGACGGCGCTTGCGCGCCGGGCGACGGGCTTTCCGACCGCCTCGCCGCGCTGTCGCGCCTGGCGAAGCAGCGGTTCGCCTCCCGCGAGAGGGCGGGCGGCCTCGACTTCGACTCGGTCGAGGCGCGCGTGGTTCTCGATGAGGAGGGGAGTCCGACGGGTATCGACTTGCGCGTCAAGACCGACGCGACCTCGCTCATCGAAGAGGCCATGATCCTTGCGAACGAGACCGTCGCCAAGCACCTGCGCGATGCGAAGTTCCCCAGCCTGTACCGCGTCCACGAGCAGCCTTCGGCCGACAGCTTGGCGGCGCTCGTGCCCGTGTTCCAGGACTTCGCGTGGTTCCGCGACATCGATCAAGCCGACTTCATCGCGGGCGATGCGCACGTCGTCCAGCGCGTGCTGGAGGCGAGCGCGGAGCGTCCCGAGGGCGAGCTCGTGTCGACGCTCCTGCTGCGGTCGATGAAGCGGGCGGTGTACCGTCCCGACTGCGCTGCGCACTACGGCCTGGCCAGCGGGGCCTACACGCATTTCACGTCTCCCATCAGGCGCTATCCCGACCTTGTGGTGCATCGTATGCTCAAGGCCCTCATCGGCGGACGCCCGGAGAAGTTCGACCAGGAAAAATCGGCGCTGCCATGGATCGCCGAGCACTCCTCCGACATGGAGCGCATAGCCGAGAAGGCTGCGCGCGAGTCGCAGGAGGTCAAGCTCATCGAGTATCTCGAGCGGTTCGTGGGGCAGACGTTCTCGGCGACGGTGTCGGGGGTGGCGACGTACGGCGCGTACGTGCGCCTCGACAACACGGCCGAAGGTTTGATCCCGTGCAAGAACCTTGGTTCGGAGTACTTCGCGCTCGATCCTGTGCAGCATCGTTTGACCGGGCAGGACACGGGCGCGTCGTATCGCCTGGCGCAGCGGCTCGCCGTCGTGCTCGTCTCTGCCGATCCGCGTGCTCGGCGCTTGGACTTTCGTCCTGCCCGCGACGAGCGATAGGGCGCCGGCATGGGACGGGTGCGCGAGGTCTTCGCGGCCATGGGTCGCGAGATGCGCAAGAACAAAGGGTCGTTTGCGGTATACGTGGTGCTGCGCCTTATCGTGTTGGCATGCGCGGTCGGCTCGCTCGTCTTCGACAACTACGAGGCGTTCTTCCTGTGCCTGCTCACGCTCGTGCTGTTTCTCGTCCCCACGTTCATAGAGGTGAACTTCAGCATCTCCATCCCCGAGACGCTCGAGGTGGTCATCGCGCTGTTCATCTTCGCGGCCGAGATACTGGGGGAGCTGCTCCACTTCTACACCATCTTCCCGTTCTGGGATGCGCTGCTGCATACGTTCAACGGGTTTCTGGCTGCCGCTATAGGCCTTGCCCTCGTGTCCATCCTTAACCGCTCGGATCGCATCGCGTTCTCTCTGTCGCCGTTCTTCTGCGTGGTGGTGGCGTTCTGCTTTTCCATGACCATCGGCGTGCTGTGGGAGTTCTTCGAGTTCGGCATGGACGAGATGTTCGGACTCGACATGCAGAAGGACACGGTGATGACCGGCATCTCCAGCACGCTGCTCGATCCGTCGGGCTCGCAGCATCCGCAACGTATAGACCGTATCGAATCCGTCGAGGTCAACGGGCAGGAGCTAGGTGTCGGCGGATATCTGGACATCGGGCTGCGCGATACCATGGGAGACCTGTTCGTGAACTTCGTCGGAGCGCTTGCGTTCTCGGTCATCGGGTACCGCTACCTCAAAAGCAAGGGCGAGGGCCGGTTCGTGCGACGTTTCGTGCCCACCCCCGCACCGCCCGACGATGTCGAAACTTTGACTATCTAACTACATACGGTATGATGCGGCCGATGTGAAACGACGGACGAGGAGGCGGGGATCGTGGACGGTTCGAACGAGACGGCGAGCGCTTCTCAAAGACGGCGCGAGGAAATCGACGACCTGCTGTCCGGCACGTTCAACTCCATCCTGCGCATCGAGGAGCAGTCGCTGGACAACCGCCTGACGCACGGGCTCACCATAACCGAGGTCCACACCATCGTGGCTATCGGCCTGCACGAGCGCAATCCGATGAACGTGATAGCCGCGCGCCTGAACGTGACCTTGGCTACGCTGACCACGGCGGTGAACAAACTGGCGAACAAGGGCTTCGTGGAACGTACGCGCGCCGAGGACGATCGTCGCAAGGTGCTGGTCTCGCTCACCAAGAAAGGCAGGCAGGTGCTGCGCGCGCACAACCTGTTCCACCATCAGATGATCGACGAGGCGTTGGCCGATCTTACCGAGGAGGAGGAGCGCGTGTTCGCCGGGGCGCTCAAGAAGGTGAAGGGCTTCTTCGACGCGCAGGCGTGAGGAGTTTGCGACCTGCGGGGCAGGCGTGAGCGGTCACGCAGCTCTCCTCGCACACGCAGCGATTGCTCGTCGCACTGCATGACCGCTCACGCCCTGTTCGCGGTTGGGCTATTCGGCTGGATGCGTCGAGGGGGGCCTGTCTTGGGTGCGCCTGGAACGGGGCGGTGGGAATAAGAGGAAGGGCGCAGAAATCGTGGAGGGCGCATGGCGGCTCTTGCAATCGGAGTCCCGTCACCATACCATTACTTCCGGAGAAATACTTTGACTATCAAACTAAATTGCATGAAGCGAAAGGAACGCACCATGGCTACCATCGACACCGTGAAGGAAGTCCTCGTCGAGAACCTCGATCTCGAGGCCGAGAAGATCACCGAGGAGGCCACGCTGGAGTCGCTCGGCATCGACTCGCTGGACATGGTCGAGCTCATCTGCGACCTCGAGGAGAAGTGCGACGTCGAGTTCGGCGAGCCCGAGGGAATCGAGACGGTGGGTCAGCTGGTCGCGCACATCGATTCGCTGTAACGCGCGTTGATCGGGCCCCGTACGGGGCCCGCTTGTATGACGGGGCCCGAACGGGGCCGTGGGTTCGAGGAAGAGAGAGCATGAGCATGAAGACGCGGGTAACGGAACTGCTGGGCATCGAGGTGCCCGTCGTGCAGGGCGCGATGGCGCGCATCGCGGATGCGAGCCTGGCCGGCGCGGTGAGCGAGGCCGGCGGCCTCGGCATCATCGCATGCGGCGGCGCGCCGCTCGACTGGGTCGAGGAGCAGGTGCGCATCGCCCGCTCGATTACCGACAAGCCCATCGGCGCGAACGTCATGCTCATGGATCCGAACGCGGGCGAGACGGCCGAGCTTCTGGCGAAGCTGCGTGTTGACGTCATCACGACGGGCGCGGGTTCTCCCGCGAACTACATGCAGCTGTGGAAGGACGCCGGCATCAAGGTGGTGCCCGTGGTGGCCTCCAGCGCGCTGGCCGCGCGCATGGAGCGCCTCGGAGCCGACGCCGTGGTGGCCGAGGGCACCGAGGCCGGCGGCCATATCGGCGAGCTGACCACGATGGCGCTCATCCCCGCAGTATGCGACGCCGTGTCCATCCCCGTGATCGCCGCAGGCGGCATCGCCGACGGGCGCGGCATGGCCGCCGCCTTCGCGCTGGGCGCCGAGGGCGTGCAGGCGGGCACCCGCTTCCTCACGGTGGACGAGTGCACCATCGCCGACGCGTACAAAGAGCGCGTGATCGCCGCCAAGGACGCCGACACCATCGTCACAGGCCGCGGCAGCGGGCATCCCGTGCGCTGCCTCAAGAACAAGTTCGCCCGTACCGTGCGCAAGCTCGAAGGCGACGTCGCCGCCAACGGCGACGAGCTGGAGGCTATGTACGTGGGCTCCCTGCGCCGCGCCGTGGAGGGCGACGTGGACAACGGCACCATGATGGCAGGCCAGTCGGCCGCGCTCGTGCACGAGCGCGCCACGGCGGCCGAGGCTATCGCTCGGATGATCGAAGAGGCCGAGGCTCTGGGCGGTCTCGACTTGGAAGCACTGGCTGCGCTGAGCGCCCGGCGCGGGCGCGCGATCTAGGGGGCTTTGATGGATGAGGAAAAAGGGCTTCGGAAGCCTGTGGGTGTGGAGCGAGGAGGGGCGGCGGCGTCCACCAAGCGAGTTCCGCAGCGAAGCGAGGACTGTTTGAGCGATTGGACGTTGCCGCCCCTCCTCGCGGGCGCGCCCGTCTTCATGTTCTCGGGGCAGGGGTCGCAGAAGCCGGGCATGGGTGGCGATCTTCTCGCTGTGAAAGAGGTGAAGGAAACGTTTTCCTGCGCGTCCGACGTGCTGGGGTACGACGTGGCCGATCTCGTGCTCAACGCCGATCCCGACGAGCTCAACGACACGCGCAACGCCCAACCGGCGCTGTGCGTGCTGTCGGTGGGCATCGCCCGCGCGCTCATGGCGCGCGGCGTGCAGCCTGCGGCGGTGCTGGGCTTCTCGCTGGGGCAGGTGAGCGCGCTGGCCGTGTCGGGCATGCTGAGCGACGAGGCGACGTTCGCGCTGGTGAAGGCGCGCTCCGAGCTCATGGCCGAGGCCGCTGCGGCGCACCCCGGCGTCATGAGCGCGCTGCTGAAGGCCGACGAGGACGTCGTGGCTGCGCTCTGCGAGCAGTGCGCCGAGGGCGAGGTGCTGGTGCCCGCGAACTTCAACTGCCCGGGGCAGATCGTCATCGCCGGTGCGCCCGCGGCCGTCGAGCGCGCCGAGGCGGCATGGGCCGAGGCGGGGAAGCGCTCGTCGCGTTTGGCCACCTCGGGCGCGTTCCATAGCCCGCTCATGGCCGATGCGGCGGCGGGGCTCGCAGCTTACTTGGAGAACGTCGAGTTCTCGGAGGCGCGCATCCCGCTCGTCTGCAACGTCACCGCCGCGCCGCTGTCCGCCGCCGACGCGCGCGAGAACCTCGTGCGCCACCTCACGAGCCCCGTGCGCTTCGATGCGAGCGTGGCTGCGTTGACCGCCGCAGGGGCGGACATGTTCGTCGAAGTCGGCTTCGGCGGCGTTCTGGCGAACCTCGTGAAACGCATCGACAAGACCGCGACGCGCGCCTGCGTGCAGGACCGCGCGAGCTTCGACGGCTGCCTGGCCGTCGCTTCCGCAACCGATTCCGAATAGGAGCTTCTACTCCCATGACCAACGAAACCGAAACTCCGCGTCGAAGCGCGGTCGTCACCGGCTCGAACCGCGGCATCGGCCGCGCGGTGGCCGAGGAGCTGGCGCGCGCGGGCTTCGACGTGTGCGTGAACTGCTCGAGCGAGCGCGGGCTGGACGAGGCGCGGGCGTTCGCCGCAGCCCTGGAGGCCGACTGCGGCGTGCGCGCCATCGCGGTGGCCGCCAACGTGGCGGACGCCGCCGAGGCCGCTGCGCTCGTCGACGCCGCCCAGGAAGCGTTCGGCCGCGTGGACGTGCTGGTGAACAACGCCGGCATCACGCGCGACGGGCTGCTGGCGCGCATGAAGGACGAGGACTTCGACGCGGTGATCGACGTGAACCTCAAGGGCACGTTCAACTGCTGCAAGGCCGCGGCGCAGCGCATGATGAAGCAGCGCTACGGACGCATCGTCAACATGTCGAGCGTCGTGGGCGTGGCGGGCAACGCGGGCCAGGCGAACTATGCGGCCTCGAAGGCCGGCGTCATCGGGCTCACGAAGTCCATCGCCCGCGAGCTGGCGGCCCGCAACGTCACGGCCAACGCCGTGGCCCCGGGCTTCATCGCCACCGACATGACTGACGCGCTGTCCGAGAAGCAGCGCGAGGCCATCGTGGGGCGCATCGCGTCCAAGCGCCTCGGGGAGCCCGAGGACGTGGCGAAGCTCGTGCGCTTCTTGGCCAGCGAGGACGCGGGCTACATCACCGGACAGGTTGTCTGCATCGACGGAGGTATGTCGCTATGAGCGAGAACATTGCGAACGCGGCGAGCACGCGCCGCCCCGACGGCACGCACCGCGTGGTCATCACCGGCATGGGCGCGGTGTCGCCGGCCGGCGTGGGCGTGCAGGCGCTGTGGGACGCGGTCATGGGCCGCGCCTGCTGCATCGGCCCGGTCACGCGCTTCGACACGGCCGACTACGACGTGCACATCGCCGCCGAGGTGCGCGATTTCGACGCTGCCGAGCACGGCATCACGAAGAAGGAGGCGCGCCGGTTCGAGCGCTTCGTGCAGTACGCCATCGTCGCTTCCGACGAGGCGCTGGCGCAGTCGGGCCTGAACCTCGAGGCCGAGGACACCGCGCGCATCGCGTGCGTGTTCGGCACCGGCATCGGCGGCATCGACGAGCTGCAAAGCGGCTTCTTCACCTTGGCCGAGAAGGGTCCGAAGCGCGTGAGCCCGCTGTTCATCCCCACGATGATCGGCAACATCGCGGCGGGCAACCTCTCCATCCGCTACGGGCTGCGCGGCGAATGCCTGAACGTGGTCACCGCCTGCGCCACCGGCGCGCACTCCATCGGCGCGGCGTGCGCGACATCCGCCACGGCTACATCGACGCGGCGCTGGCCGGCGGCTCGGAAGAGTCCGTGTCGCCCGATCTGCCTGGCCGGGTTCTCGAACCTCGGCGCGCTGTCGAAGGCCGAGGATCCGACGCAGGCCTCCCTGCCGTTCGACGTGCGCCGCGCGGGCATTCGTGGCGGGCGAGGGCGC